>Ga0209415_10003588_pt1 | contig 28846 bp, 24 predicted proteins | sample PeaSoiSIISIP2007_FD_187696 | JGI IMG/M metagenome (GOLD analysis project Ga0209415, IMG submission 187696) | Peat soil microbial communities from Weissenstadt, Germany - SII-SIP-2007 (SPAdes) (version 2) | ecosystem: Environmental > Terrestrial > Soil > Wetlands > Peat | place: Germany...
AGTTCGCCCGTCGCTTCCCATTTGCGCAATGTCGGGATCGCGACGCCCAAAAGGGCCGCCGCTTCGCCGATCTTGACCAATCGCTTCTCAATAAGTATAGGTTGTAGCAGATTATCTTAGAGCTTTGGCGGTTAAGTTAGGAACCCTTTGCCAGTGATTTTAAGGCCACTCGGATACCCTCCGATACGCCGGATCCGGCAGGAACCAGCTTTGCTGCTGCCGCCGCCTCGCGTTCCGAATACCCGAGTGCCGTAAGGGCTCGCAAGATGTCCGTCAGTGCGTCTCCGCCGGCTGGGGCCGCGGCACCCACCCCGTCGAGCGCGGCGCCCAGCTTGCCCTTCAATTCCAGCAGCAGCCGCTCGGCGGTCTTCGTGCCGATTCCCGGTATGCGTGTGAGCAGCCCGGTTTGCTGCAGTGTCACCGCCTGCGCGAGTTCTTCCACGCTCAGGCCGGATAGGACGGAAAGCGCGGTACGCGACCCCACCCCAGAAATGCGGATGAGCGCGCGAAAGGCGGTGCGCTCGGCGGCCGTGGCAAAACCGAAGAGCTGGTGCGCGTCCTCGCGCACCACCAGGTGGGTGAGCAGGGTGACCCGCTCGCCAACCGATGGCAGGCCATAGAACGTGCTCATGGGCGCGTCGATCTCGTAACCGACCCCGGCGACGTCGAGCAGCAACGATGGCGGCCTTTTCTCGATCAGGGTTCCCACCAGGCGCCCGATCACTGCCGACTCCGTCTACGCAATTGCGCCATGAGCGCTACTTGCCGGCGAACGCGCGCCAGGCGCTGCGGCTGCGGCTTTGGCTGCGCACGGCGCTGCGAGCAGGGGCGGGGCGGGGGCGCGCTCCCATGGCATCGTTGGTGCTGCTGGCGGCATTGAGTTGGGCAGCCACGCTGCGAGGCCGGCTCGAGGCGTGGGCATGGCAGATCGCGCAGGCGAGTGCGTCGGCGGCATCGCTGGGCGGCGCCCGGTCGAGCCCCAGCAGCCGCTGGACCATCCTTTGGATCTGCGTCTTGTCCGCGCGACCATAGCCTGCCGTGGCCTGTTTGACCTGCAGCGCGGTGTATTCGTGTACGGCGAGGTCAGCACCGACAGCGGCGCAGATCGCGGCGCCGCGAGCTTGCCCCAGCAGCAGGGTCGACTTCGGATTGGCATTGACGAAAACCTTCTCCACGCAAGCTTCGTCGGGCGCGCTGCGCTCGATCACGACCGCGAGTTCGCGCAAGATCGTCTGAAGCCGCTGCGGCAGCTCGCCGGCCGGAACGCGTATCACCCCGGAATCGATCCAGCACAGCCTGCCCGAACTCACCTCGATGATGCCGTAGCCGGTACGGTTCAATCCAGGGTCGATGCCCAAGATGCGGCGCGATCGTATCAAGACGGACGCCCGCTGATCCATGCCGCAGCAGCCGCTGGTGCGCGACGCATAGCCACGTCAGTGGCGGAAGTGCCGCATGCCCGTGAAGACCATCGCCACGTCGCGCTCGTCGGCGGCGGCAATGACCTCGGCGTCGCGCACGCTGCCGCCGGGCTGGATGACGCAGCGGGCTCCGGCGTCGACGATGGCATCGAGGCCATCACGGAAGGGAAAGAATGCGTCCGACGCGGCGCACGAACCCTGGAGCGAAAGGCCGGCCTCGTGGGCCTTGGCCGCAGCGATGCGCGCCGAATCGAGCCGGCTCATCTGGCCCGCGCCCACGCCCAGGGTCGCTCCGTGGCTGACAAAGACGATGGCGTTGGACTTGACGAAGCGTACGACCTTCCACGCAAACAGCAAGTCTTCCATCTGCTCTTTTGAGGGCGCGTTGCGGGTTACCACCTTGAGCTCGGATCGCGGCAACGAGGCCACGTCGGGTGTCTGCGCCAGCAGGCCGCCACCGACGCGCTTGAGATCGAGGTCGTTTTGCGCGTCGCCGGGCGCAAGTTCGAGCACCCGGAGATTGGATTTGGCGGCAAAGACCTCCATCGCGCCGGCATCAATGCCGGGCGCGATGACCACTTCTGCAAATTTTTCGTTGACGGCGCGTGCCGTATCGGTGCCGATGGGCTGATTGAAGGCGATGATGCCGCCGAAGGCCGAAGTCGGATCGGTTGCGAAGGCGCGCCGATACGCCTCCTCGGGCGTGCGGCCGATGGCCACGCCGCAAGGATTGGCGTGCTTGACAATCACGCATGCCGGCACGGAGAACGCGCGCACGCATTCCCAGGCCGCGTCGGCATCGACCACGTTGTTGAATGAAAGCTCCTTGCCCTGGACCTGGCGATAGGCGGCGAGCAGGCCGGGACCGACGATCGCATCACGGTAGAAAGCGGCGCGCTGGTGCGGGTTCTCGCCGTAGCGCATGTCCTGCAGCTGGTACCACTGGCGCGTGAGGATGCTCGGAAACGCGCTGCGCGAGCCGTCGGCGCCGATGCTCGAGAGGTAGCCGCTGATGGCGCCATCGTAGGCAGCGGTGTGCGCAAACGCCTTGGTGGCGAGCTCAAAGCGGGTTCGGTCCGCTACCGCACCGCTGTTTTTTAGCTGCTCCAGTACGCCGGCATAGTCGCGTGGATCCACCAGCACGGTCACCGCGGCGTGGTTCTTGGCCGCCGAACGCAACATGGCCGGACCCCCGATATCGATGTTCTCGATGGCCTCCTGCATCGTGCAGCCGGGTCGCGCGACGGTGGCCGCGAACGGGTACAGATTGATTGCGACGATCTCTATGGGTGCAATACCGAATTGCGCCAGGGTCGCCATGTGGGCCGGGTCATCGCGCCGCGCCAGCAGGCCGCCGTGAATGTTCGGGTGCAGGGTCTTGACGCGGCCGTCGAGCATCTCGGGGAAGCCGGTCACCTGCGCCACCTCGGTCACCTCCAGGCCCGCTTCGCCCAGCAGCCGGGCGGTGCCACCGGTGGAGAGCAGGCGAAAGCCAAGCTGCGCCAGGGCACGAGCAAACTCCACCGCACCAGCCTTGTCGGAGAGGCTGAGCAGCGCCGTGCGAACCGGGTTCGACGCTGTGGTCATCGAGGCCGGCGAATTTCAGTGCAATCCGTATTCCTGCAGCTTGCGCCGCAGGGTATTGCGGTTGATCCCCAGCAGATCGGCAGCGGCCGATTGGTTGCCATCGCAACGCTGCAGGGCAAACTGCAGCAAAGGCTTTTCGATGGCTCCTAGGACCATTTCGTGCAGGGCATGCGGCTTGGCACCGTGGAGATTGGAGAAGTACTGATCCAGGCTGCGAAATACGGACTGCTCCAGCGATTCGCCGTTCTGCAGCGCGGCCTTGCGCGTGGCGCCGGCGGTCTGCGCCACAGTGCCATTGCGCCCGCTCACGGCGCCGCCCGTTTGAGTCTTGGTCAAGGCTGCGACCTGTTTGCGCTCTGCCATTCGGTTCACGCCACGCTCCTCCCCTCCGAGGATCGCTCCCACGGGCCCCGTCAGTGCGGGCGCAATTGCAATGGATTCGATTGCCGTTCGGACAATGCACTGTCGTGCAAATATGCATGCGGATGTGCTTCGGTACTCGCAAGCTCCCTTGCATCAATGTACTCAAAAAAAGGATAGTGTGCAGCCGCTTCGAGTAAAAATTCGTCCAGTGCACGACGCTGCTCGGCGCAATTCTCCGTTTGATTGACCCGCTCGCACAATTGCGTCCCGTTACGCAGGCCGCGTGCCAGGAAATGGATGCGCTTTCGCGCGCTGCGCACCCCGATCAACTCGCCATAATGCGTATAGTGCTCATCCATATACCTGAGCAGCAGCGGCCGCATTTCGGCGATCGACGCCGGTGCCATTTTGGTGCCGTTGATCAAGAAATGATTGATTTCGCGGAAGATCCAGGGCCGCGCCTGCGCTGCGCGGCCGATCATGATGGCATCGGCCCCGGTGTAATTCAGAACCATTCGCGCCTTCTCGGGACTGTCGATGTCGCCGTTGGCCACGACGGGAATACGCACGCGCGCCGTGACCTCGGCAATGGTGTCGTACTCGGCATTGCCGCGAAAACCGCAAGCGCGCGTGCGGCCGTGCAGGGTCAGCATCTGGACCCCGGCCGCCTCCGCCAGAGCGCAGACGCGCAATGCGTTGCGGCACTCTGGCGCCCATCCGGTACGCAACTTCAGGGTAACCGGCACCGTGACGGCGTTGATCACTGCCTCGATGATGCGCACTACCAAGTCCTCATCGCGCAGTAGCGCCGATCCGCACGCCGCGTTGCATACCTTCTTGGCGGGGCAGCCCATGTTGATATCGATGATTTGCGCGCCGAGATCAACGCTGTAGCGCGCAGCATCGGCCAGCATTGCGGGATCGGCCCCGGCCAGCTGTATTGCGATAGGACCGTCCTCATTGTCGATGCGCAAACGCCGCGTGGTCTTGCCGCTGCTGCGCAGGCGTGGGTCGGCCGTTGTCATCTCGCCGACGGCGTAACCGGCGCCCAGTGCGCGGCACAGCTGCCGATATGGGCGATCGGCAATTCCCGCCATCGGCGCCGCAAAGACGCGATTGGGTAAGTCGTAGGGACCGATTTTCATGAATTGCGGAGGATACGCGTCAACGGGGCGCACCGAACATCAGCAGCCGTGTGAATTCGCGCCGCAGGCCGGGCATCAGGTCTAGTGTGAGCAGGGCAGCCGATCGTGCGGCGACCAGGGGCGCAAAGGACGAGGAGAAAAGCTGCGGCAGGGCGCTAGTAAAAGCGGGAAAGAGGGTGCGGTCCATGCGTCGTCGTGCGCCATAGCCCGATAGTGCGCGTAGCGGATCGACGTCCTGGCGTGCACGGGTCTCGACCAATGCATCGACCAGGCAAACACAATCGCGTATCCCCAGGTTGAATCCCTGGCCGGCAACCGGGTGCAGGCTCTGCGCGGCGTTGCCAAGATGTACCAGACGGTGCTCGCACACCCGATCCAGGCGATGCATCGCCAGGGGAAATACGCTGTGCGCCGCGATTGCCGTTGGCGCGCCGATGCGCGGCCCCAACGCCTGCGCAATCTGCACGCGCAGTTCGGAGTCGGCTAGACCCATGCGCGCCTGCGCCAGAGCTGCCGGCAGACACCAGATCATCGACATGCGGATCGACCCCTTGTGTTCGGATTCCCTAGCGTCGGCCCGCAGGCGGCCAGATCGTTGCGCAGGCACGGTCGCGGAGCGGCTTTGGGTGGTACCGGCCGATGTCGTCCCCGGCAAGGGCAACAGGGCGAGCGGCCCCTCCCGGGTGAAGCGCTCGACGGCATCGCCGTGGCGCAGGCCGCTGAGTTCCAGGTCCGCCAGCAAGGCGTAGTGTTGCGGCTCGCGCACCTGCGTTGGGCTTCCTTCAGCATCGATGGCCAGCGCACACTCGAGCACCGAGCCCTCGTCGAGCGTGACCTCGACGCGATCAATTTTCTGCAGAACGCGCAGGACACGCCGCGGACGCTGGACGCGGATGCTGGCTTGGTCGCGCGCCGCGCGTTCCAGTGCATCGACTAGGTCGGCGTACCAGACGGTTGCCCCGAGGGCGATGCCACCAAAATCCTGTGCACCCAACTGCACCGCACCCAACTCGCCGCGCGAACTTACGCGCACGCGCTCGATAGTCCCCAGGGGGGCAAAGCCGGGGCCGATCAGGGACTCGAGTACTTGCAAGGTGCCGCGCGAAAGTGCGAGCAGGCGCCGGTCGCGCCGCAGCGCCTCGATCGGGCGCGCATCGACCAGCTCGCAGCAAAACCCGTTGCGCGCCAACAGCAGCGCACTTACCAGTCCTATGGGCCCGCCGCCGAGAATGGCAAGTGGTGCGTGCTCCGGCGGCGCGTTCGCCCGAGCGAGTGCATCGTTGCGCAGGCTCCCGGGCGAAGTCGCATTCGAGAGGCAAGGCGCTGGTGTCGACGTGGCGGCGCTCATCGGCAGATTTTATCCACGGCGGCCAGATCCTGCGGCGTGCCGACGTTCCACCAGCGGCCGCGCCAAAGCTGCGCGCTCACGCGCCCGCCCTCCACCGCGCCGAACAACCAGGGAAACAACGGAGCACGATCGGCTGCGAGTCCGGAAAAAAGACGCGGGGCGAGCACGCCGATGTTGGCGTAGGTGTACAAGGGGGCCGTGCGAGTCGCGATACCCTGCGCAGGCTCCGCTGCGGGCCCCGTCGCGAGCCCCATGTCGCCCAGCGGGTGATACGGCGGGTTCTCCACCAGCACGAGGTGTGCGTCGAATTGCCCTCCCTCTATCGCCGCTGCCGCTGCGCGCAGCTGACCATAGTCGAAGTCTGTCACGATGTCGCTGCTGGCCACCAGGAAGGGAGCGGCCCCGAGTTGCGGCAGCGCCTTGACGATGCCCCCGAGCGTTTCTAGCGCGTCCTCAGATCTTGTTCCTTCGCGGGAATATCGGATGCGCGCGCCGTAGCGGCTGCCGTCTCCGAGGCTGGTCTCGATCTGTTCGGCAAGATGCGCAGTGTTGATCACCAGGTCGAGAATATCGGCGCGCACCAGCGCCTCGATCTGCCATTCGATGAGGCGTCGCCCGCCCACCGCCAATAATGGCTTGGCAACATTATCGGTCAGTGGCCGCATGCGCTCGCCGCGCCCGGCCGCAAGCAGCAGAGCGTGCATCAGAAGGTGTAACCCGTCAGCGGGCTTTGCTGGTGCACGCGTTCGAGCAGCCGCGCCAGCCCCGAAAACGCGTCGTAGCGTTCGGCCACGCGCTGGGTGTGTTTCAGCACCAAGGGAAGATCGGCCAGATAGCGGGACTTGCCATCGCGATGGTACAGGCGCGCAAAGATCCCCAGCACCTTGAGACCGCGCTGCAGTCCCATCCATTCCAAGTCGCGCCAGAAGACGTCGAATTTCTCCGGGACCGGCAGGCCTGCCTCGCGGGCAAGCTCCCAATAGCGGGCGGCCCAATCGAGCTGCCGGGCCTCGGGCCATTCCACGTACGCATCGCGCAGCAGGGATACCAGGTCGTAGGTAATCGGGCCCAGCACGGCATCCTGAAAATCTAGCACGCCGGGATTGCGTTCCCGGGGATCGAGAACCATCAGGTTGCGGCAGTGGTAATCCCGATGTACCAGCACCTGGGATTGCGCGACGGCGGCATCGACCAGGATGTCGAACGTCGCATCCAGGACGCCGCGCTCACGTGCCGCTAGCTCCATACCCAGGCGCTGCGCCACGTACCAGTCGGGGAACAAGCGCATTTCCGCCAGCAGGCGCCCGCGATCGTAGGCCGGCACCGAGGTCCCGGGCCTGGCCTGCTGCAGCCGCAGCAGCGCTGCCAAGGCGTCGGCGTACAGCGCAGCCACGTCGGTCCCCTCGTGCAGCATTGCGTCCGCGTAGGTGATGCTGCCGAAATCCGATAGCAGCAGGAAACCCAGGTCCAAATCGCTGGCGATGAGTTGCGGCGTACTTACGCCTTGCCGCGCGAGCAGCCCGGCGACATGGAGGAATGGCCGACAGTCTTCGTGTGCCGGCGGGGCGTCCATTACGATGAAGGAGCCCACGTCTGGAAGTGCGATGGACGAACCAAATGAGGAAGCCGCAGCCGAAACGGCGGCGGCGCCGGCATCGATGCGGAAATAGCGACGGAAGCTGGCATCACTGGATGCCGGCCGCAGTGTCTGCGGCTGCAGCTCCAGCCGATGCGGTAGCTGTTGGAGCCACGATTGCAGCAGCGCCAGGCGTTCATCAGGGGGTGGTTCGCGGGTCACAGTTTCCCTAACAATTGGTTACGAGCCGGAATGCGCGCCGGGCTCCCGCTCCTTTGAGCCGGCGCCGGTGCACGTCCGGGAAGCCATCGGACAATCCATCATAATGGCGCGCCGCCGTTTGCTGGCGGGCGGGACCTTGCGGACGGGGCGAAAACCATTTCAGCGAACGCGAACCAGCGGCAGAAGGAGCCACGTGGCGGCGGATGGGTGCAAAGGCGCCCGACGTTGACACCGCGGGCTTGCGCGCGGATGTCTCCATGGTATTCCCTATGCATGCTGGTATTGCCCTTGGCGTGCGCGGCGAACGCGTTTGCCCAGGCGCCAGAGGCAGCGCCGTCAGCCCAGGTTGCACCGGCGGCGCCGGCGCCCCCATCGGGCCAGGAACCGGCGCAACCCGCCGCGGGCGCAGAATCGGCACCTGCGCCGGCGACACCCGTAACAGCGCCGGCAGCCGCACCCGTGCCATTGTCGCTGCGAATGGAGCACGTGCTCGGTGGCGGTCGCGGGCACGCCCCTGCCTCGGGCCCCGTGTATGTGCGCGCTGATCGGGTCGAAGGCGAGGTCGACGCAAATACCATCCTCGAGGGTTCGGTCGAGGTGCGTCACGACGGTGTCGTGCTGCGCGGAGAGCGCGCGGTATACACCTTCGAGACCGACGAGCTCCAGGTGCGTGGCAAGGTGCATCTGGCGGAGCGCGGCGCGGCGTTCGAAGGTCCGGCGCTCGATTTCAAGCTAGAGGCACATACCGGGACGATGCCCAACGCAAATTACACGTACGCGGCCAAGCGGGGCCGCGGCGAGTCGCGCCTGATCGAGTTTCTCGGCGACGAGGATATCCGCATGCACGACGCGACCTACACGACATGCAGGCCCGGCGACTCATCCTGGTGGATCCGCGCCGAGACCCTGGACATCGACCGCATCGACCAGGAAGCCGTGGGTCACTGGACCACCTTGTACTTCGAGGGCGTCCCGATATTCGCGTCGCCGTATTTCGACCTGCCGCTGGGTGACCAGCGCCGCAGCGGCGTGCTGACGCCGGGTTTTTACCAGGACAGCCGCTTGGGCCAGGAGTTCATCGTTCCGATCTATTGGAACATCGCGCCCAATCGCGATTACACGTTTACGCCGGATCTGATTCCGCGACGCGGGGCAGCACTGGACAATGAATTCCGGTTCCTCGAGCCGCAGTACCGGGGGCAGCTCAATTACGACGTGATGCCCAACGACCGCACGACCGGCACCACGCGCGACCATATCGTGATACTGGGCCAATTCGCCGAGACCTTCGGCCCGGCCGCCGCCCCTACCAGCGGAGTGTCCGCCGGCCTGAACTACAACCGGGTTTCGGACGACAACTACCTGATCGACTTTTCGCACAATATCGTCAATTCCTCGCCGGAGGTGCTGCCGCAGGAGGCCTATCTCACGTATACGCAGCCGTTCTGGAACGCAAGCTTGCGCGTGGACAAGAGCCAGACGCTGATCTCGCTATTGGCCACGACAGATCCCGGGCCATATGAAAAGGCGCCCGAGTTGACCCTCAACACGGCGCGCGCGGACTGGTACGGTTTTGACGTGGCAAGCACTTTCGATGCCACTCGGTTCCAGCATCCGGCGATCAACCCGTGTTTCGTTTCGCCCACGGCGACACAGCCGACGACCAGTCTGTGTCCGACGGCAATTGCACCGCCGCCGTACGTTGCGGCCTGGTTCTCCCAGGATGGGACACGCTACATTGTCAATCCAAGCGTCAGCTATCCGATCTTACGGCCGGGATGGTTTGTCACGCCGAAAGCGCAATTCAACTACACCGCGTATCAACTCGATCCCACTTTCAACTCCGGCAACTCCTCCACTGAGCGCAGCCTACCGCTGCTCTCGCTCGATACCGGGCTGATTTTTGATCGCCCAGTCACGTGGCTGGGGGAAAGTTCGCGCCAGACACTGGAGCCGCGCGCCTACTACGCGTTCGTGCCGTACCGCAACCAGAATCAGTTGCCTAACTTCGACAGCGCCCAGGCCGACTTCAACTTCGCGCAACTGTTCACCGAGAATTCCTTCACCGGTGGCGATCGAATTTCGCAGGCCGACCAGATCACGCTCGCCGTCGTAAGTCGCGTTATCGAGGACGCGAGCGGCGCCGAGCGGCTGCGGCTGGCATTTGGCCAGCAGTTCTATTTCGGCTCGCAACTCGTAACCCTGCCGGGCGTGGCCCCACGCACCAACCCAACTTCCGATGCCCTGTTCCTGGCGAGCGCGAACCTGGGCAAGAAGTGGAGTGCCGATATGGGGCTGAACTATGACACGCTTACGAAAAGTTTCGCCTTGGCGAACTTTGGCCTGCGCTGGCAGCCACGCTTGACTTCCGTTATCAATTTCAGCTACCGCTACGAGTCCGCCGAACTCGTCGGAGTGCCCGGGGTGCCGATCAATCAGCTCAGTGCGTCAACGCAGTGGCCCGTGACTGCGCGCTGGTATGGCGTTGGAGCACTGAACTACTCGATCGCGGATCGGGCCTGGGTGCAAACGGTGGGTGGTATGGAGTACAAGGCCGACTGTTGGGTTGGTCGCTTTGTTTTGTCGCGCTATGCCACGCCGCTGCCCAATTCGGTAACCCTCAGCAGTAGCTATACAACCGCGTGGTTTTTGCAGATCGAGCTCAACGGCCTAACGAGCGTCGGCACGAGTCCGCTGGACCAATTGCAGCGTAGTATCACGGGCTTTCAACGTATTAATCCCCTTTCCGGGCCCGCGGGTCCATTTGACAACTACGAGTAAGGCAAGGCGATGTTGTTCCCAAACCCGATGTCGTTCCCGGCTCCCAGGCGCCTTGGCTCGACCCTGGTGCTCCTGACGGTTGTCGCCGCCACGATGGGATTGCCGCTCGACGCATCCGCGCAAACCGAGCCGGCCGCCGCGCCGGTCGTGGTGCCCGCGGCGCCGGACCAAGCCGCAAAGGCGGACGCAGCGCGCGCGGACGTGGCCCCGGCCGGCACGCCAACAGTAGCGCCGGATGCATCGACGGCTGCCGGAACGCCCGCGGTGAATGCGGCCGCGACCGCGCCGGTCGCGCCCGACGTCCCGCCACCGGCAACTGCGCCTGCCGCAGCCGTAACGCCTGGCGCCGTGGAAGGGGCGACCGGGCCCGTCACGGCGGTAGCGCCCGGAGCCCCGCCCTCGGAAACTGTGCCTGCGGCAGCAGTAGCTCCCGGCGCCGCGGAACGCGCGACCGGGCCCGCCGCGGCGGCAACGCCCGGAGCCCCGCTACCGGCAACTGCGCCGGCGGCAGCGGCTACGCCCGGCGCCGCGGCGCCTGTGACTGCACCTGCTGCTGCGGCACCGGGCGCCGCGGAAGGGGCGACCGGGCCCGTCACGGCGGTAGCGCCCGGAGCCCCGCCCCCGGCAGCTGCGCCGGCCGCAGCCGCCGCGCCAAGCACCGCCGAACCCGCGACCGCACCTGCTGCGGCCGCAGCACCGGGCGCCGCGGAACCAGCGGCTGCGCCGGCCGCGGCGCTAGCGCCCGGCGCCCCCCCACCGGCTGGCGCAACGGCAACGCCTGGCGCTGCGGCACCCACGGCTACTGCCCCGGCAGCGCCACCGTCGAAGTCCGCTACGGCATCAACGCCTTCCGCGTCGTCCACGCGCCTGCTGGACCGCATCGTTGCGATTGTCAACGATGAAGTCCTCACCAACGGTGAACTCGAGTACCGCATCCACCTGGCTCAGACGCAGCTTGAGCGCTCGCGCATCGCCAGGCCACCAGCCGATGTGCTGCGCAGGCAAATCCTCGAGCGCCTCATTCTCGACCGGGCGCAGTTGCAGCTGGCCAAGGAGAGTGGGGTGCGCGTTGACGACGGCACGGTCAACGCTGCGATCGGCCGCATGGCCGAGCAAAACGGCATGAATCTTCAGGCAATGCGCACCAAGGTCGAGGCCGACGGTGTTTCCTTCAATCAGTTTCGCGAGGACATGCGCGACGAAATCACGATGATGCGGCTGCGCGATCGGGAGGTCGATTCCAAGATCCAGATCTCCGAAGGGGAAATCGACAACTTTCTGCAGGAACAGGCGTCCATCACTGCCAGCACGGTGGAGTACGACGTGGCACAGATCCTGATAGGCGTTCCCGAAATTGCGAGCCCAGAGTATGTCGAACGCGCCCGCCGACGCGCCGAGGACTTGTATGCGCAGATTCGCAACGGGGCGGACTTTGCCCGGCTCGCCGCCGGCTACTCGGCCGCGCCCGAGGCGCTGCAGGGCGGCGACCTGGGGTGGCGACCCCTCGACCGCCTGCCGGGATTGTTTGCTGATGCAATTCGTACGCTCAAGCCTGGCGAAGTGGCGCCACTGGTCCGCAGCCCGGTCGGTTTTCACATACTGAAGCTTCTCGGCCAGCGCGATGCCGCCACGGCGCGCATTTCCAATAAGCCGGTGGCACAGACACACGCGCGCCATATCCTTCTGCGCGTGACCGATATCTTGCCCGAAGCCGAGGTCAAGCACCGCTTGATGGATCTGCGCGAACGCATCATCGGTGGCCAGGATTTCGGCGAACTCGCGCGCTTGTACTCGGTCGATCCGAGCAGTACGCGCGGCGGCGATCTGGGCTGGCTGTATCCCAACGATACGGTTCCGGCGTTCGAAACGGCGATGAACGCGCTCAAAATCAACGAGATCAGCGAACCGGTGCAGTCGCCATTTGGCTGGCACCTGATCCAGGTGCTGGAACGGCGCACCGAGGAATCATCGATCGAGCGCAAGCGGCTGGAGGCCCGCCAGGCCTTGCGCGATCGCAAGTCGGAAGAGGCCCTGCAGGAATGGCTGCGCCAGTTGCGCGATCGTACCTACGTGGAGTACCGACTCGAGGACAACCGTTTATAGCCCTTGTGCCGTTGCGAGTAGATTGCTTTGAGCGAGCTGCGAATTGCCATCACTACCGGCGAGCCCGCGGGCATCGGCCCGGAGGTATCGCTGCGCGCTGCGGTGGACAGCGGCTTACCCTGTGACCTGCTGGGCGATGCCGAGCTGCTCGAATCGACCGCACGCAGCCTGCGGCTCTCGTGGCCGCTCGCGGCGCCTACGCGGGTGGTCCATGAGCCACTTGCGGCGCCGGCGCGGCCGGGCGTACTCGATGCGCGCAATGCACCGTATGTGTTGCGCCTGCTCGATCGCGCACTGCAGGGGTGGCGCGGTGGCCTGTATTCGGCAATGGTGACGGCGCCGGTGCAAAAGTCCGTGATCAACGATGCCGGCATCGCGTTTCGCGGTCACACCGAGTATCTGGCGGCAGCCACGGGAGCGCGCCAGGTCGTCATGATGCTGGTGGGCGGCGGCCTGCGCGTTGCCTTGGCGACCACGCACCTTCCCCTGGCCGCGGTGCCGAAGGCGATAACCCGTGAGTTGCTCGATTCCTGCCTAGACGTGCTGCAGCACGACTTGGTGGAACGCTTCGGGATAGCCGTGCCTCGCATAGCGGTAATCGGGCTCAATCCCCATGCCGGCGAGGGCGGCTACCTGGGTCGCGAAGAGATTGAAACGATTGGACCGGCAGTGATTGCGGCGCGTCAACGCGGCATCGAGGCCTCGGGGCCCTGGCCGGCCGATACGATTTTTGTGGCGCGCAATGCGATGCGCGCCGACGTCATTTTGGCGATGTACCACGACCAGGGGCTTGCCACCTTGAAATTTGCCAGCTTCGGCAAGGGCGTAAACGTTACCCTCGGCATGCCCCTGGTGCGCACCTCCGCCGACCACGGCACCGCGCTGGATCTCGCGGGCAAGGCGCAGGCCGATGCCGGCAGCATGAAGGAAGCGCTCGCGCTGGCTGCGGATTTGGCGCAGCGGTCCGCCCCGGCCGAGGCGGCGCGACGGGAACGCCATGGAGGGTCATAGGGCGAGGCGCCGCTTCAGTCAGAACTTTCTTCATGATGTGGGCGTGATTGCACGCATCGTCGCCGCGATTGATCCGCGCCCCGGGCAACACCTAGTGGAAATCGGCCCCGGCCTGGGCTCGTTGACCGCGCTCCTAATCGAGCGCGCCGGCCGGATCACTGCCGTTGAGATCGACCGCGATCTGGCCGAGCGCCTGCGCGGGCGCTTTGCGGCCGGTGGGCTAGATCTTGTCGTTGCCGATGCCCTGCAGCTCGATTGGCCGCATCTGGCGCGATCGCTGGGCGGCGCATTGCGCATCGTCGGTAACCTGCCCTACCATGTTTCTACCCCGCTGCTGTTTTGCCTGTTGCCCATTGCCGACCAGGTCCAGGATCAGCATTTCATGCTGCAGCGGGAAGTCGTCGAGCGCATGGCCGCGGCCCCGGGCGGCAAGGTCTATGGCCGATTATCGGTGATGCTGCAGTTTCGCTACCGGATCGAACGCCTTTTCAACGTCGCCGCTGGTTCGTTTGCGCCGGCGCCAAAAGTCCAGTCGAGCATCGTGCGCATGACGCCGCTTTCCCCCGAAGCAGTGCCCCCAGTCGATCTTGCCGTTTTTGCCGAAGTCGTGACCAGCGCGTTTTCCCAGCGCCGCAAGACGCTGCGCAATGCCCTTGCGCAGCTGCTTTCCGGGGCGCAAATCGAGGCCGCGCAGGTCGATCCCGGAACTCGTGCCGAGACGCTGGATGTTGCCGCCTTTGTACGACTGGCGCAGCGGGCCGCGGAGGCGGGAGCCAACGGCAGCGCGCACTAGGGACCCGCAAGCGCCGAGGATGCGTTGGCGCGTGGTAACGGCCGAATGCCGTCCCGGCGTGCTTGCACGCTCGCGCCAGATCGAAGGCGCAGTTTTTTTGCGGCAAACCATCCGCGGCTAGGCGAGCGCGCGAAGGCGTTTATTGCCAATTGCAAGACGGCGGTTCCTAGGCGTATTCGAATCTCGCGTGCCGCAAAACCCGCGTACCCACGGCTCGCTGGTCGGATATCCGACTCCTGCGCCGATGCGCTCTCGCAATGGCGACGATCGCGCAAAGTAGCGCAATCGGCTCTGCCGTACCTGCGAGCGGCGCGAACGTCAACTACAAGGGCAAGGTCGAAAGATCTTCGTTGCGGATGTGGTCGCGCGCCGCCTCGAAGCCCGGCAGCAGGCGTGCGACCTGGCGCCAGAATTCCGGTCCGTGATTGAGTTCCTTCAGATGCGCCAGCTCGTGCGCCACGACATAGTCGATCACCGGCAGCGCAAAATGGATCAGGCGCCAGTTCAGGCGGATGCGCCCGTCAGCGGCGCACGATCCCCATTGCGAGCGCGCCGAGGAAAGCGCCCAGGCCGAAAACGAAACCGCGTTGCGCGTGCTCAAATCGATCAGGCGATCCTCGAGCACGCGCCGCGCCTGCTCCTTGAGCCAGCTTTGCACGGCATCGCGCACCTGCGCCTCGTCCGCCTCCGGCGGCAGGGCCAGGCGCAGCTCGTCGCCGCAGGTGCCCGCAGCCAATTCGGACGCGCGCAGGTCGGCGCGCAGCCGCAAGGTGATCTCGGCGCCGAGGAAAGGCAGCTTGCCGCCGTCAGCAAAACGCACCTGCGGCAGGCGTCGCTTGGCGCGCCATTGGCGCCATTGTTCCAGGCGCGACCGGATCCAGCGTTCCTTCTCGATGATGGCCGTTTCAATGTCCCGCAGGGAGACCCACCGTGGCGCGCTGACGGTCAAGCCGCGATCGTCAATCTGAAAGCCGATCGTGCGCCGGCGTGCACGCCGCAGATGGTATTCGCAGGGATCCCCCGAGAGCACGATGCGCCGGTCCGGCCCGGTACGCGCGGTCGATGCTGGTCCTGTCATCGGCGTGGGGGGTACGTCGAAACCCAGACTCAGTTGCATGGCCCCTGCTGATTTCGGCGCCCGCTTGGGGTCGGCCGCGAGACCGGCTTCGCGGCCCGACGCGGCGGATCTACGCATGCGTTCACGCATGGACCGGGCCCGCGTGGTCCGCGTCCGCACGGTCGGCGTAGCGATGGGGTGCGAGTCGGCGCATCTCGTTCTCGATCCAGTTTTGCACCATCGTTGCGACCTCTTCGGCGGTATGTCCGGCCGGATCGATCGGCGGTCCGATCGAGACCGTTATCGTACCTGGAGTCTTGAGAAACGCCCTGCGCGGCCACAGTTCGCCGGAGTTGAGTGCGATCGGGATCACGCACGTGCCGGTTCGCACCGCGAGCCTGGCCCCGCCGGACTTGTAACGCGGCGCGGCGCCGGGGGCAGTGCGCGTACCCTCCGGAAAGATCACGATCCACCAGCCGCGCGCGAGGCGTTCGGTGCCCTGTTCGACGACCTGCTCGAAGGCGCTCATGCCGCGTGAGCGATCGATGTTGATCATTCCGAGCGTGGCGATGGCCCAACCAAAAAACGGCAGGAAATTGAGTTCGCGCTTGTACACGAAGGTCAGGGGCCGCGGCATTGCTGTCGTCAGCCAGAGCGTCTCCCACGCGGACTGATGCTTGCACAAAACAATGGCCGGTCCGTCGGGCAGATTCTCGCCGCCCAATACCCGATAGCGGATGCCGCACACGATCCTTGCGCAGAAGACCACGAAGCGGGTCCAGCCGGTAACCAACCAGTAGCGCCGCGGCTGCGGTACCCAGGCCCATACCAGCGTGGCGATCGAATACGGCGCCACCGACACGACCATCAGTACCAGGTACAGCGCGGAACGCAGCGCAATACCGAGGGTCACGGCCGCTCGCTTCATCCGGCCGCCAGCAAGGAGATGTCCGCGATGCGGTTCATGAGCGCGCGCAACTGGCCCAGCAGCGCCAGCCGGTTGGCGCACAGATCCGGTTCATCGACCATCACCATGACCTCGTCGAAGAATCGGTCGACCGGCTGCCGCAACGGTGTTAGCGCGCGCAGCAGGCCCGTATCGTCGCCGGCCGCGAGCGCCGCGTCGACCCTAGGAGCGACGGCATGGAACGCCGCCGCCAGTTCCTGCTCCGCCGGCTCGATCAGCAGCTTCGGATCGAGCACATGGGGAACTGCCCTCGGCGCGCTCTTCTTGAGGATATTGTCGATTCTCTTGTTGGCAGCCGCCAGGTTCTCGGCCTGCGGCAATTGCATGAAAGCGCGCACCGCTGCCATGCGCGCGCTGATGCGGTCGATCCGCCCGGGCCGCAGCGACAGCACCGCGTCCACTTCGCGCGCGCCGTAACCCTGATCCTGCAGCACCCCGCGCAGCCGCTCATACAGGAACGCTTCGAGCTCGTTCTCGCAGCGTTGAAAACCACGCGGGAGGTCCGTCGGTGTGAAGGCGTCGAAAGCCAGTTCGATGAGTCGCCGCAGCGTGATGGGCAGCGCCCTTTCCTCCAGGATTCGCAGTACGCCCAGTGCGTTGCGCCGCAGGGCGTAGGGATCGCGATCACCGCTGGGACGCTCGCCGGCACCGAACAGGCCGGCCAGCGTCTCCATCTTGTCGGCCATTGCCACGCAGGCGCCGATGAGCGATTGCGGCACGACGTCGCCGGCAAAACGCGGGCGGTAGTGTTCCTCGATCGCCGCGGCGACGGCATCGTCCTCGCCCTCTGCGCGCGCATAGATCGCGCCCATCTCCCCTTGCAATTCCGGAAACTCTCCTACCATCAGCGTGCCCAGGTCGGCCTTGGCGAGCAAGGCGGCGCGCGCGACCGCGTTCTGGTCGGCCCGGTTCGGCGCCGGCAGCTCCGCGCTGATGCTTCTGGCAATGGCGACCAGTCGTTCGATGCGCTGCAGCTGCGAACCGAGCGCATGGTGATATACGACGTTGGCCGCCGCGCCCAGCCGCGTTTCGAGCCGGTGCTGACGGTCCTGGTCGAAGAAGAACTTGGCATCGGCCAACCGTGCGCGCACCACGCGGGCATTGCCGGCGATGATGGCCGACGGGGTCGCCGTCTCGGTGTTGCTCACCAACAGGAAGCGGTTTTGCAGCGTTCCCAGTTCATCCTGCAGCGCGAAGTATTTCTGGTTTTGCTGCATCGTCAGGATCAGGCAACTCTGCGGCAGCTCGAGAAATGCCGCATCAAAACCCGATTCGTAAACCACCGGCCACTCGACCAGGGCAGCGACCTCGTCGAGGAGTGCATCGGGCATCACGGCGCGCGCGCCGAGCCGGGCCGCGGCCGTATGCAATTGCTCGACGATGCGCGCGCGGCGCGCCGGGAAGGATGCGATCACCTTGCCCTGCTCGCGCAGTTGCTGCTCGTAGCTGAGTGCCTGTTCGATCAGCAAGGGCCCGGGGGCGTGGAAGCGATGACCGGCGGTTTCGCGCCCGGCTTGCAGCCCGAGGGCGTGCACGGCGACAATCCGGGGACCATGCAGCGCGAGCAGCCGGTGCACCGGGCGCACGAACTGCATCGTGGTGCGTCCGTCGGCAAGCTGGTAGCTCATCACCTTCGGGATCGGCAGGCGCTCGATCGCCTCCTGCAAAGCGGCCTGCAGGCCTTCGGCCAGCGCGATCCCCGGCCGTACGCCGCGGTACACCAGGATGTCCTGGCGGCCATCGTGCTCGCGGACTATGCGTTCCGGGTCGTACGTGAGCTCGAGCGCATCGAGCTTTTTGCGCAGCGCCGCGGTCGGCTGTCCCTGGGCATCCAGGCCTACGCTGGAAGGCACCAGCTTTTGCGCAAAGCTCCGCTCGGGCGAGATCGATTCGACCTGTGGCACGAGCACGCCCAGACGTCGCGGTGAGGCGAAGGTCTGCAGCGCCTGCGGATGGCAATCGGTCAGCTGACGAGCCACGAGTCCCTGGCGAATGCCCTCGGCAAAGGCGCCGCCGAGCAGTGGCAGGGACTTGGGCGGTAGCTCCTCGGTGAGCAACTCGACCAGCAGCGCAGCGCTCGATGCGCTCGTCGGGCTCATTGTTGGTCTCCGGCCGGCATCAGCATGGGAAAGCCCAGGCGTTCGCGGGCCGCATAGTAACTCTGCGCCACGGCGCGCGCGAGCTTGCGGATGCGGGCGATGTACGTCGCGCGTTCGGTAACGCTGATGGCGCCGCGCGCCTCGAGCAGGTTGAAGGTGTGCGCTGCCTTGAGCAGCGCCTCATAGGCCGGCAGCGCCAGGTCGGCGGCCATGAGACGGGCGGATTCGTCTTCGAACAAACCGAACTGGTCGAGCAGGACCTTCGGGTCGGAGAACTCGAAATTGAATTTCGACTGCTCGACCTCGTTCTGGTGAAATACATCGCCGTACCGCAGGATGCGCTCCCGACCGCGGTCGCGCCAGCGCGTGTAGACCACGTCAAAGACGTTGTCGACATCCTGCAGGTACATCGTCAGGCGCTCGAGACCATAGGTGATCTCGCCGGTGATGGGCTTGCACTCCAGACCCCCCACCTGTTGGAAATAGGTGAACTGGGTGATCTCCATCCCGTTCATCCAGACTTCCCATCCCAGACCCCAAGCACCGAGTGTCGGGTTCTCCCAGTTGTCTTCGACGAAGCGGATATCGTTCTGCAGGGTGTCGATACCCAGCGCGGCGAGCGATCCCAGATACAGATCGAGGATGTCGGTGGGCGATGGCTTGAGCACCACCTGGAATTGATGGTGCTGGTGCAGGCGGTTGGGGTTCTCCCCGTAGCGCGCGTCCTTGGGGCGACGCGAGGGTTGCACGTACGCGGCCCGCCAGGGTTCGGGACCGATGGCGCGCAAAAATGTCGCCGTGTGCGAGGTGCCGGCACCGACTTCGACGTCAATCGGCTGCAGCAGTGCGCAGCCCTGTTCGCTCCAGTACGCCTGCAGGCGCAGGATGGCTTCTTGGAAGGTGATCATTGACCGATGCCGCCGCGGCAGAAGAGCGGCCCGGTGCGGATTCTACTTGGAGGGTCCGATCACGCCGGCGAGGCCGGCCGCGACGCTCGTCCGGCAGGCAAGGGCAGGAACGAAACGAAGGAAGCCGCGCAGCTGGATCAAGCCAGCAGCTCGTCCACGGAAGCGGTCAATTCCTCGAAATTGGGTGCCCTGGACTGCAGCCAGGGGACGTCCAGACGCAGGTGTTGCAACAGCGGTGTGTTGGCCTGCGCAAGCGCTTCGCCCAGGGCAACAGCCATCGCGCCCGAATCGGACATTACCGCCGCCATGTTCAGGACCGCAGCGAGCAGGGAAAACGGCCGGGCATCGAGGGGTTCAGGCGCATTGGCGAACCCGTCAATGAGCCGTTGGGGCAGCTTCCAGCGCCGTGCCACCTCGGCCGTGACCTGAGCGTGGGTGCAGCCGATCATGCGTTGCTCGAGCGCCAGTCGAACTCCGGGCACGGTACAGCCAGCCTCGACGGCGGCGATGGCATCGGGAAGCACGCGCGCCATGAGCAATTGGCCGCTACGCAACATGAATCCGGCCAGATAGCCGCTGTCGACATCAACGCCCAGGATGCTGCCGAGCCAGCGGGCGTAACCTCCGGTGGCGACCGCGTGCTTCCAGAAGCCGGTGCGATCGAAGCCCTCGATGCGCGGAAAGGCACCGGCAATGGACGCGGACAGCACCAGGTTGCGCAGCCCCTCCATTCCCAGCAGGCCGGCGGCGTCGTCCAGGGTTGTGACGCTGCGTGCCCCCGCGTAGCGGGCCGAATTGGCAAGCCGCAACACCTTGTGCGGGAGCGATTGCTCCTGCGCGGTGAGATCGACAATTGTGCGCAGGTCGACATTTTCGTCGTCGAAGCTGGCGATGAGCTGGCGTGCCACTTCCGGCATTGCGGGCAACGTTTTGCCGGTGAGGAAAAACTGCTCGGTGGCGCCCATTTTGCCCATGTCTCCTGCCTCGGCCGATGCCGGATCGGCGTGCCCAAGCAAGAGTAGCGACTGCACCATTGCGTTATGCGCCGATTTGCGGGCGCAAAGCCCGTGCTTCTCTCGCTCAAGTTTTGCCCTGTGACATCGGCAGCGTACGCAATGCTCAACATGGCGCGGCCGGTAATCTCATGGCCGCGCGCGTGGGGCCTAGGAGGCACGCGCGTCCGAGTCGGCGTGGCCCCGTTTGCGCACGAAAACGCATGCCAGCAGTGCGAGGGTCGCGAGGATCACTATCGGCCGATTGCCGCTGCGAATAAAGGGTGTGGTGCCGCTCGTTCCCTGCACCAGGCCTTCCAGCATGCCCTGCGTCTGCACCGGCAGTTGCGCCGCGACCCGGCCGCCGGCGTCGATGATTGCCGTGATCCCGGTATTGGTCGCGCGCAGCAGCGGCCGCTCGGTCTCCAGCGCCCGCATGCGGGAAATCTGCAGGTGTTGGGGCAGGGCGATGGAATCGTCGAACCACGCCAAGTTGGACAGGTTCAAGAGCATGGTCGGTTCGCGCTGCGGATCGTGCCAGGCGTCGAGAATCTGCGCGCCGAAGAGATCCTCATAGCAGATGTTGACGGCGATCTGCTGGCCGGCGAGCGTCATCGGCGGCTGATACTGTTCACCGCGCTCCTGATCGCCAATTGGTATGCGCATCAAGTCGACGAACCAGCGGAAACCGAACGGAATGAACTCGCCGAAAGGCACCAGGTGGCGCTTGCTGTAGCGCTGCGGTTTGCTGCGGTCGGCGCCAAGGCCTATGGCACTGTTGTAGTAGCGCATGCCCGGCTCGACAATGAAGGCGCCAAAGATCAGTGCCGCGCCGTCGCGCCGGCGCACATCGGTCAGCGCATCCAGGACCTCATCGGGCAGCTCGTTGGCCGGAACCGGAAAGGCCGACTCCGGCAGCACGATCAAGTCGAGGAGGGAACTGGCCGCATTGCTGTTGCCCCCGTTCGCATCGCGCGCTGCATCTGTCGTTAGGCTTGGAAGATACCGGGCAACGGCCTGGTCCAGGCCGCCTTCGGCGAACTTGACCTCCTGGGCAATATTGCCTTGCACAAGGCGCACGCGGATCGGCGCACCATGGGTCTGGACCCAGGTCTGATCGCGCAACGCCGCGCCCAGGCCCAGTAGTGCCGCGGCCGCGATGCCTGCCGCGAGCAGTATCCAGGGACCGGATCGCGCGCGTGCCGATGCCCAGACGGGAATTGCGACTGCCAACGCCGCCGCTGCGCCCACGCCGTAGACGCCGACGATCGGCGCGTAACCGGCGAGCGGTCCGTCGGTGTGGGCATATCCCGTCGACAGCCAAGGCAAGCCCCCGAGTACGATGCCGCGCAGCCATTCGGCCAGCGTCCACGCCGCGACCATCGCCAGCGCGCGGCGGGCGCTCCTTTGTCCGCCGCAGGCGGCCGCGGCGGCGAGGGCCAGCGCCGGATACATTGCCAAGCCGGCGGCCAGGACGGCTGTCGCCATGACAGCGAGCCCGGCCCAGAGCCCGCCGTAGTGGTGCAGACTGATGTAGATCCAGGACAGTCCGACACCGAACCAGCCGATACCGAAGGCCAGGCCGATGGCCAGCGCAGCACGCGGACCGTTTGCATGCAACGCGAGCCAGAAAACCACGCCCAGCGCTGCCAGCTCCAGCCAGGGAAGATCCGCCGGGGCAAACGACAGCGCGTGCGCCGCGCCGGCAATAGCAGCCACGGCGGTGGCCACTGCGAGGCCGCGCCTGCCACCGCGCGAACTCGACACGGGACGCGAGGGCCGATTCTGCGGCGAGGCAAAGGCAAGGCGTTCCGCTTCGAGCGGGTCGCCACGGGGTTCCGGGGTGCAGCTACGGTCTTCGGCAGAAGCAGCGCTTGCAGGGCCGGCGGCCTCAAGCATGCTGGCCGGCTTCCCCGTCGGCAAATTCGCGCGCCACCGTGCGCGGCACACGCATGATATGGAAGAGCTGGGCCTGGCGGGCGTCGGCGCGCAGTACCTCGAAGCGAATCCCGTCGATGTCGATGGCGTCGCCGCGGCGCGGCACCCGGCCAAAGGCGTCGGTCACGAGGCCACCGATCGTATTAAAGTCGGCTTCCGAATAGCTGGTGCCGAAACTGGCGTTGAACTGTTCGATCTCGGTAAGCGCCTTGACGCGGAAACTCCCGTCCGCTTCGGAGATGATGTTCTCGTCCTGCTCGTCGAAATCGTATTCATCGTCGATGTCGCCGACAATCTGTTCGAGGACATCTTCGATCGTGATCATCCCGGCGACGCCGCCGTACTCGTCGACTACGATCGCGATGTGATTGCGCTTGGAGCGAAAATCGCGCAGCAGCACGTTGAGTGGCTTGGATTCGGGGATAAACACTGCCGGGCGCAGCATCGCGCGCGCGTCCAGTTCATGCTCCGTGTAGTAACGCAGCAGATCCTTCGCCAGCAGGATCCCGATGACATGGTCGCGACTGCCCTCGATTACGGGAAAACGCGAATGCCCGGTTTCGATGACATGCGGCATCCACGATTCGACCGGCTCGTCGATGTCGATTACGTCCATTTTTGCGCGCGGGATCATCAAGTCGCGTGCGCGCAATTCGGAAACCTGGAGCACGCCCTCGATCATCGACAGCGCATCGGCGTCGAGCAGATTGCGTGCGTGCGCGTCGGAGAGCAGTTCGAGCAGTTGTTCGCGGTTTTCCGGTTCGCGGAAAATGAACGCGGTCAGCCGCTCGAGCAAGCTGCGGTGGGGATGGGCGATTGCGGCACGGCCGGCGGTGGGGTCAGGCATTGCAGTCGGGCGCGCTGCAGCGCCCGGCAGTGATAGATCCGCTCAGAATACCGGAGCCCTACCGGCGCGTCATCGGACAAGCGTGCAAAATACCGGATCCCGTTAATCCGCCCCAAGTCAGCGAGCACAAACTTATGTCCCTAGGCTTGTGTGCCATGGTTCAAGGCTTTGCTTCATCGATATGGGTCAGGAATCCGCAAGCGGGCCAATAATCGGCGTTCGATCTTTCGCATCTCTCGGGCATCGCGTCCCCGCTCGTGCTCGTAGCCCTGGGCGTGGAGCACTCCATGCAGCACCAGGTGTGCTAGATGTTGGCGCAGGGTCTTGTCCTGCTGGCGCGCCTCGCGTCGAAGCACCGGCAAGCACAGGACAAGATCGGCGACGATACGCGGCCGAGCCTCGTATGCGAAGGTGAGCACGTTGGTGGCGTAATCGCGTGCGCGAAAATCGCGGTTCAGGCGCCGCCCAGCGCGCGCATCGACAAAAACCAGGGTGAGCTCCGCATCGGCTTTCAGCGCCATGGCTACCCAGCGGCGCAGCGTGGCGCGGGCCGGCAAATCCGGATGGCCGACGGCCCCGACAAGGGCAAAGTGCAGGCTCGGCTTGCGTTTGCCCATTGCCTGCCCGAAACTTGCGCTCACTTTGCGCGCATATCGCGCGGCGGGCGCGCCGACGGCGAACTGGGCGCCGATACGGTGGCGCTAGCGGCGCGCTCGTAGGCCTCGACGATGCGCGCGACCAGCGGGTGCCGAACGACGTCGGCGGCCGTGAAGTAGGTAAAACCGATGCCGCGCACCTCATGCAGGACATGCTGGGCCTCGATCAGGCCGCTTGCGCTTCCCCGCGGCAGGTCGGTTTGCGTGACGTCCCCGGTGATCACGGCTTTGGAGCCGAACCCGATCCGGGTCAGGAACATCTTCATCTGCTCGGGGGTGGTGTTCTGGGCTTCGTCGAGAATGACAAAGGAATGATTGAGCGTGCGCCCGCGCATGTATGCCAAGGGCGCGATCTCGATGGTCTGGCGCTCGAGCAGCTTTTGGGTCTTGTCAAATCCCAGGAGGTCGAACAGCGCGTCGTACAGTGGCCGCAGGTACGGATCGACCTTTTGCGCCAGATCCCCGGGAAGAAATCCCAAGCGCTCGCCCGCTTCCACCGCCGGCCGCGTGAGCACGATGCGTTCCACGGAATCGCGCTCGAGCGCGTCGACGGCACACGCTACCGCCAGGTAGGTCTTGCCCGTGCCGGCCGGTCCGATACCAAAGCTGATGTCGTGCGCCAGGATCGATTGCAGGTAGTCGCGTTGGCCCGGCGTTCGGGCATGCAGTTCCGGTCGCCGCGTGAGCAATACCATGTGCCCGGACATGGCGGCGGCGGGCTCCGAGCGATCGGTCGTCCCGGGCTCACCCGCGCTGACCGCCGCCAGCTTCGATGGCGAGCGGCGCCGGGTCGCCGAGTGTTGTTGTTCGAACACCTGCAGTTGCACATCTTCCAAAGATACCGGGTGCTGCGCTTGCGCATGCAGGCGCTCGAGCAGCGATTGCGCGTTGCGCGCGGCCTCGGGCGCACCCTCGATGCGAAACACGTTGCCGCGCCGGCGGATGCGCACGCAATACTCGTTTTCAATTTGCCGCAGATTGACGTCCAGCGCTCCGGTCAGATGCGCTAGACGCAGATTGTCCGCGTCTGCTGAAAACTGCAGCACCGTGGCGGCCCCCGCCGAAGCAGGAGTCCGGGCCCCCCGCGGACGGCTGCTGCGCGTCTTGTCGGTCACGCTGCCAAGCGCCCCAAGGTGTCAACCACGGGCTCGCCACGCAAAGTATGCTTGAGTGCCTGCGTGATTCGGACGTCGACGAACGTGCCCACAAGAGCTGGGTCGGCCACGAAATTGACCGTGCGGCGATTGGAGCAGCGTCCCGTCAACTCGCCCGGATTGCGCTGTGAGAATCCCTCCACTAGTACCGGATGCACCTGTCCGATCATTTCGCGGCTGATGCGCGCCTCGATTGCATCGAGGCTGCTTTGCAGGCGCTGCAGGCGCGCAAGCTTGACCGCAGGGGCAGTGGTGTCGGCCAGATCGGCTGCCGGTGTCCCGGGGCGGCGGCTGTAGACAAAGGAGAAACTCGCGTCGAACTGGAGCTCTTCAACCAGTTGTAGGGTCTGCTGGAAATCGTCCTCCGTCTCGCCGGGGAAGCCGACGATGAAATCCGACGCCAGCGAAATGGCAGGCTGCACCGCCCGCAGGCGGCGCGCGATCGCCTTGTATTCGAGTGCGGTGTAGCCGCGCTTCATGGCGGCCAGCACGCGGTCCGATCCCGATTGCACGGGAAGGTGTACATGCAGCGCCAGCTTGGGAAGACGCGCGTGGGCCTCAATCAGGCGGGCAGTGAACTCCCGGGGATGCGAGGTCGTGTACCGGATACGCTCGATGCCCGGGATTTCCGACACCAGTTCGAGCAGCAGCGCAAAATCGGCACATTCGCCGGACTCGCTCGCCCCGCCGGCCGGTCCGAGCGTCGTGCCCATTGCTCCCCGATAGGCGTTGACGTTTTGCCCCAGCAGCGTGACCTCGCGCACGCCTTGATCCGCTAGATCCGCGATCTCCGTGAGCACATCATCGAGGCGGCGCGAGGCCTCTTCCCCGCGGGTATAGGGGACAACGCAAAAACTGCAGTACTTGCTGCAGCCCTCGATGATCGAGACGTACGCGCAAGGCCCACTCTTGCTCGGCGGTGGTAGGTGGTCGAATTTTTCCATTTCGGGAAAGGAGACGTCGACCTGCGCGCGGCCGCTGGCGCGCCGCGCCGCGATCATCCCCGGCAGGCGATGCAGGGTCTGTGGTCCGAATACCAGGTCCACGAACGGCGCTGAATCGAGCAGCGCCGCGCCTTCCTGGCTGGCAACGCAGCCGCCCACGCCGATCAGAAGTTGCGGATTTGCATCCTTGAGCGCGCGCAGCCGCCCCAGGTCCGAGCGCATCTTTTGCTGTGCCTTGTCGCGGATGGAGCAGGTGTTGAAAACGATCAGATCGGCATCTTCGGGCTGGCGCGTGATCTGCCAGCCCTGTTCGTCACGCAGCACATCGGTGATCTTTTCCGAGTCGTACTCGTTCATCTGGCACCCGAAGGTGCGCACGTAGACCTTGTTCGCGGGCACGGTGTTTATCCGGGGGCGAAAAAGCCCAATTCTAACGATGTCACGGTTTTGCCGTCGCGGCGGCGTAGCCCCGCAGGTCGCGCCGGCCACGGCGCGCTGGCGGTCCGCATTTTTCGCCAGAAAACGCGCGGGCCCTGTCCGTCTTAGCGTACGGGAGGCTGCCAAAGAGTTGCCATCGAATGGCTGCCACATAGGCAGGTGGAGGCGATACGGATCTGCGCCGGATCCGCGCCCAATCGCCGCGCCTGCTGCCGCAGGCAACGCGCCGTCCCCGACACCGCGCAGTCCGCGCCTGGGACCGGCCCACGATCTTGCCGACCCTGTTGGCCGCGGCTGGTCGGGAACCGTTCGATCATGCCAGCGGTCACCAAGCTAAGGTGAATGCACCGGATGCCGCGATATTGGCTCCAACATCGCCGGGGTAAGGGTTCGATCGCGCTGATTCGTCGGTATAACCAGTCCGTCATTCCAAGCTGCCGGCGTACCCGCAGGGCTTTTGGGGACATTCATAAGTGCGGGGATCAGGGACCGCGTTCCAGCGGTAGAGGGTGCCCTAGAGGGCCATTTTCAGAGGTTTGGCCGCGGTCGGTTGCCCGCAAAATGGCCCCCATATTGAGCACATGCGGCGAGCTGCGCCCGCGCCAGTGCCCGAAAGCGACGCACGCCGGCCACGTCATGGCCCGTGGTAAGGCAGATTGACACTGCAGATGGGCCCTTGCTCGACTGGCGCGATGATCTAGCGTAAATGCGGGCTTCTAGGCTGCTTGTGTCACGGATGTTTCATATACAGTTTGGCTCGTGGCAACGAGGGGTGCTTTTGGATCGTTTGCCCCGCGAGGTCATTTCCTTAGGCGAGGGCGCAGTCGATAAAGCGTACGCCCCGCAAACTGCTGGCGAGACGGGGAATTTAGCGCGTGGGTGAAGTTAGCGTCGCCGGGGTGCCGTTGCATTGCCAGAAACGGCCGTTCGGTAACTTTTTTGCAGGACACCCTACAGAATCGCCGGTCCGTGCCGATTACGACACGGATGCCTGCCGTTTCTGATGGTTGGAGAGGAGTCCAGATATGATTCCCGTCTACGCGTTTGCACTCGGCGTGATCCTGTTCCTGGCGGGCCGTATCTGTGTGCACCTCTGCATTAACGTCTACCGCCACCGGAAAGGTTTGCCGCAATGGCGCATCGTGTTTTTGGACCGGCGCGACCAGGACAAGGCCCGCGTCCTGGATTTCTGCGCGCAAACGGCCGACGGCGCACTGGCGCGATTTCTTGAGAAATTTCCGGACGCGGTGCCGACGATCGTCTACCGATGGCCCTCCGACGCGGAAGTGACGGGCGAGCTTTCGGCGCCTTTGCCGGGGACCACAATCTGAGCGACCGCGAACGAGCGGTTTGCGCGAAAATCGCCCCACCGGGAGAGCTGCTCGGCGAATGATCTGATGCGGTGCGGCTAACCTGGGGCCCTTCGGGGCCCCTTCCTTTTTGCCCCTTCGGCTCCAACCCCGGCCCGGAATCGGGATCCGCGATGATTGCTATAACGACCAGGCGGTGAGGTTTTCCCCACCCGCACGATGTTGCCCATCGGGTATCGAGCGCAAAAGAATTCCCGATCCGACTACGGATACCATCTGAGTCTATTGTTGATGATCGCCCTGCGACGTTCTGGGATAGTCTCGATTGTCGCCCCCTGCGCATTGTCTCCAATCTAGGGATCGCCGTAGACGCGAGTGCCACCAGCCGGGGGCAGATGACGAGTGCCAGGCGTCCTGCCAGCGCTAGGGACCTCGGCATGGAACGGACCGCGCTCCCGTCGAAGCTCCGACGAGCGCGTCCATTCCACCGTCCCGATGGGTGCCGTCGACGGGGGTGCATTCGCGTGCGTACGCCAAGCCAGTGGGGCTGGCTTCGACGTGCCTCGCGCGCCCCTCGAATAAATAGGTGCTCGCCCCTACCGCATTTAGGAATGCGTAGCGATTCCTATTGTTTTTAGGGGGGATACCATTACCCCAACAACCCGTACTACTCACAACAAGTGTTGACCCGTTCTGTTCTGCGTCTGGGCTTCGGGTCGACCGCCTCCGTGAAAGGATTTCGTCGTGGCACTGTCTCTGCGTGGCCGTGTGCGTGGCCTGTTGCATTTGCAAAAGGAACGCAGACTTCCTCGGCGCGGCCGCAAGCCTGCGATTGGCGATTATGTCGTCTGTGGGGATCTTCGCATCACGTTGCAAGCGGGTTTCACGGACGATTTGTGGGAATGGCTCATGGAGCAGGGCTGGCGCGAGCTTACCTACCGTCCTGAACGGCGCAATTACCGCGAGGTGCCGGCCAGCTGGGTAACGAGACTGATCGACGCTGCGCCCGCAGAGCGCCCAGCGTTGCTTCGTGCCGCCGTGGCAAGAGCCTCTCTTCGGCCGAGCCTTGGTGATCCCACGACGCTGCCTAGATACATCGAGCGCCACTGAACCGTTCTCCCAGACTTGCCCAAAGCTACGCATAGGTAGCCTCGGTGCTGAGTTCCTGCTTCACCGAGGCCGGTAA
>Ga0209415_10003589_pt1 | contig 28844 bp, 25 predicted proteins | sample PeaSoiSIISIP2007_FD_187696 | JGI IMG/M metagenome (GOLD analysis project Ga0209415, IMG submission 187696) | Peat soil microbial communities from Weissenstadt, Germany - SII-SIP-2007 (SPAdes) (version 2) | ecosystem: Environmental > Terrestrial > Soil > Wetlands > Peat | place: Germany...
CTCTACCAAAAATGCCGACGCCCCTCGGCGGCGATGCGCCGATCAGCCGAGTAATCGATCACTTGAGCAATCCTAGCGCAGTGATAGCCTTCGAACGGCGTAACGAGCGCTCGGTAAGCTCAGGCAAATACGCCGTATTCGACCTGCAGAACCTCGCCGGTGTCGATGCTCACCAGCAGTGCGTCATTGCCGACACGCACCCATTCATATCCCGGCGGTGGCACTTCAAGAGCAAAGAGCCAGTAGTCCGCCAACACGTACTGCGAAGCCCAATACGCGCGCGGCAGAATCTGCCCAAAAGCCCAGCGACGTGCCGTCCACCCGGCGGGCCGATGATACGGCCCGATCTTGTAGCTTCGCGCCGCCTGGAAATTGTGCTGGTACGCCGCGCGATCCACCGTCGCGGGGCGTGCGTTCCATCCCTTCGGTTCCGTGACGCGCTGATAGCCACTGGGCCCCGGATGAGGCTCTGCCTGGTGCGCCGCAGGGCGCTCGCCGCCCCCGTGCTCATGCTCCGGTTCAGCCGCGGCCGCTGCCCCTATCAAGGCAAAAACAGCAACCAGAGAAAGACCAATCTTCATTGCATGCGACATTGAAGTGCTCCGTTGGATCGCGGCGAAATGATAGACCCGGTGGTAAGAGTTGGCAAAATCGTAAACGTTCGCCCGAGGCTCCGGCTCGGCCCGCTGCGTGATTCAACATACGGGTAGCACCCGCACGTGTCAGCGGGTGTCGGGGGGCGCTCCTGTCTTCGATCGACGACACCAGATCGGCCCGTCGACCCTCCTGAAGTGCCCAACCGCGCGTTGACCGGCGCTCGCAGGCATTGTCGGCAGTCTGCTTATGGTTTTGCGCCCGCCTTCTGTCGCTCCGCCGCATAACTCTCCTGCGCCCGCGCGATCAGGTACGCACGCACCGCAGTCAGCCGGTCGGCGCCGAGCGCCGCTTCGAAACCGATCATGCCGTTGGCGGAGAGTGAGCCTTCGTGGACGACGCTGCGCCACAGCGCGTCATCTGCAAGGGCGCGGCTGTAACGCAGATCCGGCAGGAGGCCGCCGGAGTACGCCGCATCTCCATGGCAGACGCCACAATAGTGCGCGTACTGTCTGGCTCCGTCGGCGATGAGTGCTGGCGCCGCCGTAGTCACTGGCGGGGCGGGAAATTCCACCGTCACGACCGCGGCCGGTGGCAGCTCCGCGGCACCGTCGAGTGCGAAAGTCAGCACACGACTTCGGTTCGGCAGGCGCCCGGACTTGAACGCGAGCTCACCCGCCACGAGCGGAAAGGCACCGCCCCAGCCAGCGACTACCGTGACGAACTGACGGCCGTCGACGGCGAAGGTCATCGGCGCAGCGATGATTCCGGTTTGCGCCGGAAATGACCACAGCTTCGCGCCATCGCTCGCGCGGTAAGCGACGAACTCACCGCTCGCCGTCCCCTGAAAGACCAGGTTGCCCGCGGTCGACAGCAGGCCGCCGTTCCACGGACCCGCGTGGTCGGCGCGCCAGACTTCCTTCCCGGCGACCGGATCCCACGCCGACAGGAAGCCCTTGAGTCCGGCGAGTACCGCCGCCTTGATCTTGTCGTCCTGCGGCAGGCTCGCCGCCGCAAGATCGACGCCCATGTTGCCGCCGACCGTACCCGGGCGGAAATCCTTGTCCTTCAGGTACGGGAACGGCAGCTCTTGTGCCGGGATATATACGAGGCCCGTCAGGGGACTGAAAGACATCGGTTGCCAGTTGTGCCCGCCGTAGGGGCCGGGCGCCGCGAGCCATACCTTGCCAGTCGCCTCGTAATGCGCCGCAGGGTCTACGTCCGGGCGGCCGGTCTTAAGGTCGATACCGTTCGCCCAGTTGAGCGGCACAAAGTTCTTGGCCGACAGAAGTTCGCCCGTGATGCGATCGAGGACGTAGAAGAAACCGTTCTTGGCGGCCTGCATCACGACCTTCCGATCACGTCCGTCAAGTGTGAGGGTTGCGAGCGTCAGGGTCTCGGCGGAGTCGTAGTCCCAGATGTCACCAGGTGTCGTCTGGTAGTGCCAGGCATAGGTACCGTCCGCGGCGTGCAGGGCGACGATCGAGGCCGCATACAGACCGTCGCCTCGGGCGCCGCCCTCGACCGGACCCGCCCACGGTGAGGCATTGCCAGTGCCGAAGTAGATCAGGCCGAGCCCGGGGTCATAGGACAGGGAGTTCCAGACGGTCCCGCCCCCACCGTCCCGCCACCATTTGCCGGACCAGGTTTTCGCGGCGCGTCTGAGCGCCTCGTTCTCGAAGCCCTTGGCCGGATCGCCTGGGACCGTGTAGAAGCGCCAAGACCGTCTACCGGTGCGCGCATCGTAGGCGGTCACATAGCCGCGCACGCCATACTCGGCCCCAGCATTGCCGATGATGACCTTGCCGGCGACGACCAGCGGCGCGCCGCTGATCGTGTACGGGCGCTTCGGGTCAACCGTGAGCACCGACCAGACTGGCCTGCCAGTCCCGGCATCAAGTGCGACCAGGCGCCCGTCGAGCGTTCCGACATAGATCCGGCCCTGCCACACTGCGACACCACGGTTGACCACGTCGCAGCACGCATGTGCAGCGACCGCGCCCGGAACCTTCGGGTCGTACTGCCACAACAGCTCGCCGGTGGCCGCCCGAAACGCCTGCACTTTGCTCCATGCGCTCGTCGTATAGAGCACCCCGTCGACTGCGACCGGCGTCGCCTCCTGGCCGCGATGGGTGTCGAGGTCGTAGTACCAGGCGAGCCCGAGGCGCGTGACGTTGCCGTCGTCAATAGTGCGAAGCGGACTGAAGCGGTTGTCGCCGTAGTCCCGACCCGTAGTCAGCCAGTTGCCGGGCTCTGAGTCGGTCGCCTTGAGACGCGCATCCGTCACCCACCCAGGTCGTTCGCCGGCCTCTGCCGTGCCCGTGAGGAATGCGAATGCGACTGCCAGAACGGCGGCGATGATTTTTCTCAAGATGCGTCCCCCAACGTGCGCGATGTGTCGAGCGCTTGGCACCATGCTAGCAAACGACGCCAACGCGGCGACCATTCATGGAGCACTCAGTTCGTGGGGCAGCCGAGTCAGTGGGTTGATCCCACCGCACCAGGTTACCCACACGCTTATCCACCGTTTCGGTGGATAACTCAACGCTGCGTCTGATCGGTTGCGCCGGACAGTCCCAGTCGCAGGAAGGATCGGTCCGGCGAATATGAAGGGAACAACAGTTGACACTCTTCGCAGCCGGTGCGTATGGTCCGGATCGACCAAGAGTCTCGTCGATTCCGCGCCGGTCAGACGCTGGTTTGCATTGGGTGGAGCGCTGCGCGGAGAGGTCTCGAGCAGGTGTTTTTTCCGCGAACTGGAACGGCCATGGCGCACTGTCAATACCATTCCTGCAAGAGCTTTCCCGTATTCGTTGCCGCAGCGCTTGTCATCTGTGCCTGCGCGCTTACCCCTCCGGCGCGTACGCCGACGGATCCCGGGGTGCGCGGCGGTGCGGCGGGAGCCGGTGGTCCCTTGCAGGGCTTGGGCACGGACGAAACTGCGTTCTTCCAGGACGGGCTGGCGCGGTTTGCCCAGATCGAGTCTGTGACCGGAGGCCAGAACAGCGGACTCGGGCCTCGGTTCAACTCACACAGTTGCCTTTCATGCCACTCGCACCCGAACGTCGGCGGGACCAGTCCTGCGACCAACCCGTTAATTCCGATCGCCACACTTCAGGGCGCGAAAAACACTGTGCCCTGGTTCATAACGCAGAAGGGGCCTGTCCGAGAGGCTCGCTTCAAGCTCAATCCGGACGGGACAAATGACGGCGGCGTGCACGATCTGTTCGTGGTCACGGGACGCAGCGATGCGCCAGGTTGCAACATCGCGCAGCCCGACTTCCTCCCGGCCGGAGACGCAGTGACGGGCCAGCACGGTAATCCAAACGTCGTGTTCCGGATTCCCACGCCCATGTTCGGTGCCGGGCTTATCGAGTCGATCCCCGACTCTGCGATTCTCGCGAACATGGAGGCTGACGCGAAGCTGAAAAAGCCGATGGGCATTACCGGGCACCCCAATGCACACCTGAGCGGGAATGTGAACCGCAGTGCCAACGACGGGACTATCACCCGGTTTGGATGGAAGGCACAAAACAAGTCCCTGCTGCTGTTCGCGGGCGAGGCTTACAACGTGGAGATGGGAGTCACGAACCAGCTGTTCCCGCAGGAGCGCGACGAGACCCCGGGGTGCGTCTTCAATCCCACCCCGGAGGACACTCTCAACTTCACGACCACGCCGAAGCCTAGCGCCAGCACAAATACGGCCGTCGTGTCCGACATCGAGGCATTTGCCGACTTCACGCGAATGCTCGCGCCGCCAACCCCTGCTCCCGATACGCCGTCGACCGTCAGGGGACGAGCCGATTTTGCCTCGGTGGGCTGTGCCTTTTGTCATACGCCCTCGTTGACGACCGGCAAGGCAATCGCCAGCGGCTCAGCGAAGAGCCCGAGCGCGGCCCTGTCTCACCAGACCGCGCATCTGTGGTCCGACCTGCTCGTCCACCACATGGGCGCGGATCTGGCGGACGGCATCACGCAGGGTGCTGCCGGTCCGGATGAATTCCGAACAGCTCCGCTCTGGGGTGTTGGGCAGCGTATCTTTTTCCTTCACGACGGCCGGACGACCGATTTGATCAAGGCGATCGAGGCTCACAGCGGCCGCGGCAGCGAGGCGAACCAGGTCATTGAGCGCTTCAACAAGTTGAGCAACGAGCAGCGGCAAGACATCATCAATTTCCTCCGGGCGCTCTAGTTGCCGCAACCTTTACTTCAGCGGCAGGGGGCCCAACGGCTCCCCAGTCCACGACGGTGACGACTTCGGCACTCGTGATGCTCGGAGTTTTCGCGCTCTCCTTCATTGTCGCCGTAACTGTCGTCGCGGGGATCGTCCGTGTTACATCGAAGCTCGTCGCCGGCCCACCGGTGCCCTGGAGCACAGGCTGCTACTGGGGTGCGACGCTGTTCGTATTGGGTGGTGGCGGGGGCGCCCTGCTCAACAGGCTGCAGCTCCCGCAATGGCTGTGGCTAGCCGTTTCATCGCTTGGCATCGTTGCGCTGCACGTCGGCCTTGGCGGCCTTTTCATGATCAACCGAGTTCGCGCCGCTGATGGCGGCCGGCTGCCGTGGGCGTGGGGTGCGAAGGTTGCTGGCTTTACCGGTCTCGCACTGCTGGTGATCGGATTCGCGATGGGTGCCGCCATCGGCTTCCTGGGCCTTTGGGGCACGTTCTAGTAATCACGCCGGCGCACAGCGTCGGAGCGGCGCCGCGTGCTCACCGCGTCCGGCACGTCGGGCGTCTGTTTGCAGCGACGTGCTGGCGGAATTTTGCCGCGTCGACGATGAAGCTGCAACGGACGCGAATCGGGCCTGCCTCCATCACACCGTCCTCGCCAGAAGAACGTGGCCACCTGTATTCGACGAGGATTTCCCCCGGTTCGCGAAGTAACGCTCCCGGATCGCCGCCGGGCCGAGATCCTCGATGTGACGAAAGCCGAGTGCAGCGAGTCTCGGGTGGAGTACGCCCGCCTCGAAATGGCTCCTGAACTCCTCCCCCAAGGCGGCGACGCGGGCGGCAAGCGCCGCGCTCTCGGCAGCGTAGTCATCCGAGTCAGGGCCCATCGCGGGTGGATTCGCGTAGTCAAACACGACGTGGGCGCCCCCCGGCATAGTGGCGATGAAGCCGAGCGTCGAGAAAACGGCTTGCTCCGTCAGATATGGCACAACGCCCAGCCAGGTGAAAAAGGTTTGCTGGTCGCGATTGAAGCCGGCGCCCGCCAGGCCCTCCGCCAACGCCTCCCGCTCGAAATCGACGGTAGCGAAGGTGAGCGTGCGGGGCACGGGGATCCCCGCTGCGGCGAGGCGTTGACGCTTCCAGGCTTGTGTGGCTGGATGATCCACCTCGAAGATCTGCAGGCGCTCGCCGAAGTCACAGCGGTAGGCGTAGGTGTCGAGTCCCGCCCCAAGCACGACCAACTGGCGGACACCGCCTGCAACAGCAGCCGCCAAGGCATCCTCGGCAAACCGCGTTCTGACGGCGATGAACAGGCGCAGCGATCGCGTGGCCGGGTCGTTCTCCGCATGTCGGACAGCTTCCGCCGCGTCTGGTCCCAGGATGCGCATGGCCAACGGATCGGGAAAGACATGGCCACGTTCCAGCACTTGGTGGGCGGCGCGATGGCCGGCGGCAGCCAGTGCCGTGCGGCTTGGTTGTCCTGGCTGCATCAGACGAGCCTGATGGGGCCGATCACGCCGACCAGCGGCTCACCGGGCGCCGACGAACCGGCATCACGGAACGAGAACGCGCGAGGATCCCTAGCAGGCGTGCAAACAGCGGCTACTTCGATGGAGGACTCAATAGCCGGCGTGATGCAAGACAGCCACCCCGGCTGAGGCAGCGAGACAGTAGAGACCAAACAGATACCAGCGGCCACTCTCAAGCCATTGGCTGAGCCACTTCAGCGCGACAAGACCCGACACAAACGCAATCACCGCCCCCAAGACAGCCATCGATACGATCGAGTTCAGGTCGGCCGTCCCGGCGATCGCCTCCGAGTGCATAAGCCGCATCAACTCGCGCAGTACCACGGGCGGCGTCAGAACCACAGCCAGCGCGAAACTGAACGTTTCCGCTCGTGACTTCGACACTCCCATCAGCAATGCGGTAGATATCGTGGCGCCCGAGCGCGAGAACCCACGGAACGGCAGACACAGGCCCTGGATCGCTCCAATCACGCCGGCCTGCTTGACGCCCACGTCGATGGCGTCGGACAGAGCCGGCCGCAGTTGCCGTTTCTCGTACATACCCGCGACGAGCGTGAGGACTCCAGCGACCGCGAGCGCCGGGGCAATGAATTCGAGGTGCCCGAACAGATTCTCGATTTCCGTGAACTTCACGCCGTGGAGGGCGGTTCTTTCCACAATCTTTATTATGGCTACGCCGACCACTGCCGTCAGCGTCGTCGCGAGGACCACGAGGCCTGCGATCGTCCTAAAGACCCTGATGCTTTGAAAATAGGCGCTGCGCCACTGCCGCCAGAAGTAGACAATGACGGCGAACATCGTGCCGGTGTGCAGCATCACCAGCAGCAACGTCATGGGCGGAGAGGACGGATCGAGACCCAGCAGTTTCTCGGCGACGACCACATGGGCCGAACTCGATACGGGCAGCAATTCCGTCAAACCTTGCACGATCGCAAGGACGATGATGTTCAGCAATGACATTGGTCGATTCTAAACCTAACCACTCTCGACGGCCTTCCTCGATTGCCCGTCGGTGCAGGCGTCCGTTCGGGGTCACGCTGGGTTGATCGTAGATCTTTCGTCAGGACGAACGCCATTAATCGAGGCTGCGTTTTTTCCGAATCCTGTCGAAAAACCCATCCAGCTCCTGGCCGGAATATGCATCTGCGAACCCAGCGAAGGTCCCGCGTTCCGCGACCAACTTCGCGGCGCGCGCGAATCCGCTCCACGCCGAGCGCGCGAGGGCACCACCGACGCTGACGCGACGAACACCGAGCGCTGCCAGGTCCTGCAGCGTCAGTTCGCTCGCCCAGCCGATGAGCACGTTCACCGGGAATGGAGCGACACCAGCGACGACCGCTGCAATCTGATCGCGGGTGCGAAGACCCGGGGCGTATAGACAGTTGGCTCCTGCATTGGCATAGGCCTTCAGCCTGCCAATGGTTTCGTCGAGATCGGGTCGGCCAACAAGAAAGCACTCGGCGCGCCCGACCAAGACCATATCACCGCCCGCCTTGTCAATCGCCTGCCGTGCCGCCTGGATCCTCTCGACCGCCACACTGAGGTCATGCAGCGGCTTGGCAGGATCGCCGGTCGAATCTTCGATCGATAAACCCGCCACCCCGGTTTCGACCGCGAGTCGCACGCTCGTTGCCACTCGCGCGGCATCGATGCCGAAACCGCTCTCGAAGTCGGCATTTACCGGGATATCGGTGGCGCTAACGATGTCTCTCAGGTGCGCGAGCGCCGTGTCGCGCGAAATCCCCCCGTCCGGACAGCCTTGCGACCAGGCGAAGCCGGAGCTCGTCGTGGCAAGCGCCTTGAAGCCGAGGCTTTGCAGAAAGAGCGCGCTCCCAACGTCCCACGGATTGGGAATGGCAAAGCATCCCGCTTCGTGCATTTGGTGAAAGGCGCGCCGCTTGTCGGCGATGGTGGGGCGAGCAGCGGCCATTGCGATCTCCTGAGCTACCGGCGTCCGGGTTCTGTGCCGCGTGTGGTCACTCGACGAGCAGCGTCCGTTGACGCCTGAATGCCTTCCCGATTCGTTGAAGCCTACCCGGGTTGTGCACCCGGTTATCCACCGATTCGGGGGACAACTCCGGAGCCCTGTCGTGGAACCGGCGCTAGACGGCGGTGGCCGTCTTGCCTCGGGGATCGTTGGAAACTACGCTTCGCTCACCTGCCACCGCAAGCTGTCCCGGCGGCGCTTCGCTCGCCGCGGCGGCCCCGGGTGGCGTGTGCTGGCGCAGAGCGGCATCAGCCGACGTGAGCCGTCGTCCTGCATGCGCCCGGTCCTGGCACGCTCGAGGTGTGCGAGGCAGCCGCTACGTCACACAAGGACTTGGAACGTGATGGCCACGAGCCCGACCGAGACTCCGGAGCCCGCCGAGACCGGGCGCCGCACTGCGGCATGGATTCCGACTGCCACCGTCGCCCTGCTTGGGGGACTTCTGTCATTGCCGGTGAGCCTCCGCGCCGCCGAGCCCTCCCCGCTGCCGCGCGATCCGTTCCTCGCGCAGTTGGCCGGCCGCTGGGTTCTCGCCGGGACGGTTCTCGGAAAGCCCGTCCGCTATCGCGGCGACGGGGTATGGGTTCTGAACGACGGATGGCTGCGCTTGGCCCTTGTCGATCGCGCAAAGCCGCCTGCCTACCAGGCCGATGTCTATCTGGGGTTCGACGCGAAGGCCGACGAGTACATCGCGCACTGGCTCGATCGGTTTGGCGCTGCCGGTGCTCGCGTCGTGGCAACCGGCCACCGGGACGGTCAGACCCTCGTGCTTTTCTTTCCGTATCAAGACTCGCCGTTTCGCGACACCCTGACGCTGGACCCAGACGGCACGACCGGGTCCTTATTGCTCGAGTCCCAGAAGGCCGACGGCACGTGGGCCACGTTCGCGTCCTACACCCTCAGGCGGCGACGCTGAGGGCATCTCCCGCCACCGCAACAGACCCGTCCGCACCCGAGCGACGCCTTGCGCAGCTCACACCCGCTCCCCGGGAGACGCTGCGCCCCTCCCGGCACCGCAACCCCGCCTCGTTGCGCATTCGCAGGACGACCGGCAGCACGATCAGTGCCGCAGCCATGCGTTTCGCCAAGGTCGAGGCTGGGAGTTCGCCTGGCGGATGCCCTGGCGGCGGCTCGACATGACGCTCACGCGGACGGAGGCTAATTGCGCTCCCGCACAATCCTTTTCAGCCACGTGCGCCGTGATGATCGGCCAGGCGTATGCTGATCGAGTCCGGAGAACGCTCCTATCGCGCCCCGGACCGTCGCCCGGTCGCCGCGGCCTGTACGCGGCGCACCGGGCGGCATCTTGAGTGAGCCGACGTGGCTCGGAGCCACCGGCCTTCCCGACCGGTTCGACCCACCAGCCATGAAGGCGATTGCGTCGGTGCAGATCGGCTATGGACAACGACCAATTTTTGACGGTCGTGGCCGAAGGCCCTGGCTTCGTTCGGATCACCGTGAGCGGACCGTCCACGGCCGCGCGTCTGCACCGCGCGTTGGACCGCGTCGTCGCAGAAAGCGAAGCGAGAGGAATCACGCGTGTGCTCGTCGATGGCAGGGAGGTGCTGCCGCCAATACTGACAGCCGACAAGTTCGACGTCGGCGTCGCCGCCGGCCATGCGCTCGGTTCGAAGATCAGGCTCGCCGTCCTCGGCTCGCCTGCCACGGTCGATCACTTCTTCGCAACCGTCGCCCGCAGCCGCGGGGCGATCGTTCTGGCGTTTACCGATGAGAGTATCGCCGTGAAGTGGCTGACCGGGTCCTAGACGGACACGCTTCCGACCCGATCGCGGATCGACGGGTCGGGTACGCAGTCGCCCCGTCATCGCACCGTCACGCTCGGCCGATACGCCGTCGCCTGCGGATCGCCACCCCCGCAGACGGGCGTTGCATCTGGCTGCCCCGCGCCGGCCGGCGTGCCCCCGCCCAGCGGCACCACTGGGTGGCCTTTTCAGCTGGTCCCTGTTCCGCCTCATCGCGCGCGGCCACTCTGTGCTCGCAGGCCTCCAGGCGAGTGACGCCATCCGCCCGGGGCGCCACGATCCCCAGCCGTAGTTCGCTGCTCTTGATCCCGAGGACAGCGGCTGCGATTTCCTCATCAGTCCGAATCGTCTCGCCGACTGGCGCGCCAGAATCAGCAGTTCGTGTCTCGGGCCGCAGGGGAGTATCGTAATCCAGTGCTGCAACTGAACCTGTTCCGCCGCGCTGCGTTTACCGCACGACGAACCCCCCGGATCAGTGGCTCGTGCGATCCTCAACTTCTCGTGCTGCTACGCGAAGACATTCCATAGAGGCGTGCCATGTCGACCAATCCATCCGACGTCGAGCGAATTCAGGCAGCGATGCGAGCGTCACTCCATGAGCATTGGGTGCTCTATCTGGTTGAAGGAATCATCCTGCTGATCTTCGGGCTGACGGCCGTGACGGTTCCGCCGCTCGCGACAATTGCAATCGAAGCCGTTGTCGGTTGGATACTTCTACTGAGCGGTATTGTTGGCTTGGTTACGACACTCTGGATGCGGCGCGCACCGGGGTTCTGGTGGGCCCTGCTGTCCGCAATCCTCGGAATCGTCGCCGGCGTCCTGCTGATCGGATGGCCCGCGAGCGGCGCCCTCTCGCTCACCGTCATCCTGATCGCGTTCTTCATGATCGAAGGCATCGCCTCGATCATGTTCGCGCTCGAACACAAGCGCGAACGGTCGGGACGGTGGCGTGTGATGCTGGTCAGCGGCGTCGTGGACCTGCTGTTGGCAGGGATGCTGTTTATGGGACTGCCCGGAACGGCGGCCTGGGCAATCGGCCTGCTGGTGGGGATTAACATGGTCTTCGGCGGCGTAGCGCTCATCGCGATGGCCTTGCACGCCCGAACATTCGATCCGCGCTCACTTCCGCAGACGAGCTGAGTGAGCGGCTCGAGCTTGAGCTGACTGGCGCGGGGTTGACCGGGCGTTGTTCGATCGAGCGACGTAATGAATGTCTTCTTCGACCTCGACGGCACGCTGACCGATCCTCGGGCCGGGATCGTTGGCTGCATCCGCCATGCGATGGAGGGTCTCGGCCGGACCGCGCCGACCGACGCGGTGCTCGTAAGATTCATTGGACCGCCGCTTCTAGAGACATTTGCAACGCTGCTCGGCGGCGACGATGCGGACCTGGTATCACAGGCGGTGCAGCTCTATCGAGAGCGGTTCTCTGAACGCGGCATCTACGAGAACACAGTGTACGCGGGAATCATTCCTGCCCTGGCAGAGCTTCGGGACCGCGCGTTCTCGCTGTACATTACGACCTCGAAGCCGCATGTCTACGCCCGGCGTATTGCCGACCATTTCCGGTTGACGCAATATTTCCACGGAATCTGCGGCAGCGAACTGGACGGCACTCGATCGGCGAAGGCGGAACTCGTCCGTCACGTGCTGACGGTCGAAGGCCTCGACCCGGCCATTACCAGTTTGGTGGGCGATCGGGAGCACGATATGCACGCCGCGCGAGCCAACGGCGTCCGCGCAATCGGCGTTCTGTGGGGCTATGGAACGCGCGAGGCGCTGCAGGAAGCCGGTGCGGACGTGATATGCGCCTCGCCGATGAAGCTCCCCTCCCTGTTCGACGCTCGCCCACGCAGTTCGCTGCCCTCGCGCGGGCGACCGGATTAATGTCGCTCGACTGTCGCAATTAGGCGTCAGGCGTCCGCCTTCCGAGCTGTCGTGGACTTCGCTAGGCTTTCGACACCGGACCGCGACCCTTCCTCGCATGCGCGGTCCATTTAGCTACCTGGCCCGCCGACATCGGTCCCCCCTGGGTCTGCGGCGCCAGGTGGCTCTTTCAATCACCCCAGTGCGGGCACGACCCGCGCGGCCAATACGCACCGACATCTCGTGCTGTGGGTGCCACGACTGACGTCGATCGGGCACGGTGACGCACGCGCGGAATGCCGTAACATTGCTCGGGTCCCATGTGGCGGCACCGACATGCCGAACAGCCGGCTGAGCGACCCGTATAACCTGCAGCGCTTCGTGGACGCCCAGAGCGGCGTATTCGAGCAAGCGGAGCAGGAGCTGCGGCAGGGACGCAAGCGTGGCCACTGGATGTGGTTCGTGTTCCCGCAGATCAAAGGGCTTGGCTCCAGCGGGCTTGCGCAGCATTTCGCACTCGCGTCGATTGGCGAAGCGCAGGCCTACCTGAATCACCCGGTGCTTGGGCCAAGGCTCCGGGAGTGCAGCCAGTTGGTCACGCTGGTCGACGGTCGGTCCATAGAGGACATTTTCGACTATCCGGACAATCTCAAATTTCGATCGCCCATGACGATCTTTGCCCGCGCGACGCCTGACAACCAGGTGTTCCTGGATGCGCTGCAGAAATACTTCGGGGGCGAATTCGACCGTTCGACTCTCGAACTCCTGTAATCGCAGCCAACGCCTGAACCCGGCGTCCATCACGGAAGGTGTTCTCTGCCGCGCCGCGACGCGCTTGACCTTGTTCCGGCCTCGTCCGGTGGCGGCCCGAAGCGCGCATGGTGCTGTCGCCGACGAGAGCCCGGAAAGAGTGAGCTCTGGGGAGCGGTTTGCTACAGTCAGGGCGCGGGGAGTCAAATAACCACGCGGGAGTTGCAGTGATGCGGTGGTCAGGTATTCAGAGCCTTTATGATGCCGATCCCGACGTCCATCGCGCCCGGGTGCGGGACATGGGGCTCGATGTCGCGGCGGACGTGTTCGAACAGCTGTTCCACGAGCCGCATGCGGATCCGGTGTTCGCGTCCGTTGTGCAGTCCATCGACTGGAGCGGCGTCATCTGGCGGGGGGTCGAGCTGTCCGGTCTGGCGCTGTCGGAAGCGCATGTGCCGCGCGAGTACGAGCACGCGGTGGAAGAGGCAAGGGCGCGCACGGGCGAGGAGGGCCTGCAGGATGAGCGACCCGAGGTCGTCGCCCATTGGCGTGAGGCCTCGACCTGGTTTCGCGCGCCGGTTCTCGTCACCGGCCAGGTGACCGATCGGCGCGTCGGTTACGAACTGCTCGTGGGGTTCACGCGACTCGGCGATCTGCTCGGACTCATGGACCGCGGCGAGGTCCCGCAACAGGCCAGGCACCGCGTTTGGGTCGGATCCAGAGCGTGACCGTCGTCGGATGCCTCCGTTGCGTCCCTTGTTGCGCTCAATTGCATGAGACCATCCGTCACCCGCCTGCACGCACTGCGCATCCATCGGCAGAGGCCCCGGGAGCGCCCATGTGCCGGGCACGTTGGTTGCGCGGCGTCGGTGACACGGCACAATTCGTGAAAGACCTGATCACGCGTGGGCGGTGATGGACGAGAACGATCTTCGGCCGCCTTTGCGCGACGTGCGGATCGTCGAATTCGAGGGCGTCGGCCCGGGACCCCTCGCCGGCTGCATCCTGGCCGGGATGGGTGCGGGAGTCACGGTCGTCGTCCGGCCGGGACGCGCCGTCGTGAGCGAGCGCTTCGGCGGACCGGTGGACAACCCGCAGCGTCGCGGAAAACAAGTGGAGGTCGTTGACCTCAAGTCACCCGAAGGTGTTGCCCGTGCGCTCGAGCTCGTCGCCTCGGCCGATGCGCTGATCGAGGGCAACCGGCCCGGCGTGATGGAACGCCTCGGGCTCGGGCCCGCCGTCTGTGCGGCCCGCAATCCGCGTCTGGTCTACGGCCGCGTCACGGGCTGGGGCCAGCACGGACCGCTGGCGCAAACAGCTGGTCACGACCTCAACTATGTGGCCCTGACCGGCCTTATGTCGCTTTCGGCGCGGCGCGGTCATGCGCCGATCGTCCCACCGACCGTGGTCGGCGACGCTTCCGGTGCCCTTGGCCTCGCCTTTGGCATCGTCTGCGCCCTGCTCGATGCACGCGCGACAGGTCGCGGCCGGGTCGTGGATGCGGCAATCGTCGACATCGTCGCGATGCTCGGCACGATCGTGCAATGGATCCGCGCCAGCGGGCAGATCGACGCCGGCCAGCCAAGCCCGCTGCATGACTCGCCGTTCTATGACGTATACGAATGCGCTGACGGCGGCTTCATCAGCATTGCGGCGCTCGAGCCACAGTTCTATGCGTTACTGCTCACAAAGCTCGGCCTGTCCGACGTCGATCCGGCGCGCCAGTACGACAAGACCGCCTGGCCCGCGCTCAAGGCACGCCTGGATGCGCAGTTCCGAACCCGGCCTCAAGCAGCGTGGTGCGCGCTGCTCGAGGGGAGCGATGCGTGTTTTGCGCCGGTGCTCGGCCTGGCCGAAGCAGCGGCGCATCCGCACAACCGCGCGCGCGGCATCTATACGCAAGCGACCGACGGAGCAATTGAGGTCGCTGTCGCGCCACGCTTTCTGTCCGCCACGAGTGGCAGGTAGTCCACCCACCCTCGCCAGCACGGCAGATGGCGCGCCGCGACACCTCGCTCTCCGGCACCCCGCAGAGGGCTGGCCGCTCACGGGATAGAACATCGACGTGACGGCGGGCGGCCGGCAGACGGATGCGGCCCGGCACACGCAAGCAAGCGATCAGGAGCAAGCCAGCATGCCCAATTCCACAGTGCTCGTCGTGCGCGACGGCCCCCTCACGACAGTCAGGATCAATCGGCCGGAACGACGCAATGCCGTGGATCGCGCGACCGCGCTGCGCCTGCGCGATGCGTTTCGCGAGTTTGAGGCCGACGAGGAGGCCTCCGTCGCCATCCTGTGCGGCACGGGCTCAACCTTCTGCGCGGGATTCGACCTCAAGGCACTGGCCGCCAACGGCTTCGACTACGAGCCGGAGGGTGACGGGCCGATGGGCCCCACCCGGATGTTGCTCTCAAAGCCCGTGATCGCGGCCGTCGAAGGTTTTGCGGTGGCGGGCGGTCTTGAGCTTGCGCTGTGGTGCGATGTCCGCGTCGCTTCGGCGAGCGCCGTGTTCGGAGTCTATTGCCGCCGCTGGGGTGTACCGCTGGTCGACGGCGGAACCGTGCGACTGCCGCGCCTGATCGGGCAGAGCCGCGCAATGGACATGATCCTGACCGGGCGCGGGGTGGAGGCGAACGAGGCGCTCGCCATGGGACTCGCTAACCGGGTCGTTCCAGAGGGAACGGCGCACGAGGCTGCCTCGATCCTAGGGCGCGAGCTAGCCCGGTTTCCACAAACCTGTTTGAGGGCAGACCGGCTCTCGTGCCACCGCCAATGGGGCGCGTCGTTGGAAGATGCCCTGCGCTCCGAAGGCCGCGACGGGGAACAGTCACTCCGCGAGGAGGCTCGTCGCGGTGCGGCCCGCTTCGCGGGCGGACTCGGCCGTCGCGGCGACTTCGAGGTGATCTGATCGCTCGCAACCTGTCGCGGCGATCCGGCTCGCGGACGTCATTCGCACCTGCAGTAAACCGCAACGACAAGCCTGTTGTTGCAATAGGCACCTGATTGGGCAAGAAACGAGCATCGCGCGGCAGCGCGCCGCGATCATTAACGTTGTTTAACAAATTGCCCACGGCGGGAAAATCTGCCGCGCCTACCATCGATCGCGGATGCACACTTTCTCCGCCGTGGCCATGATTTGCGGGCCTCCCCTCAGCCGCGCCCACCTCGCACGCTGCAGCAGCGGTGCCGGGCCGCGGATCGTCATCGGCTGCCTGGCTGCACTGACGGCCTGCAGTCTCGGACCGCGGTACCACCGCCCGGACGTCGCAGCACCAACTGCCTGGCTCGCGCCGAGTGATCAGGCACCCCCCCAATGGCCGTCTGCCGAGTGGTGGCGTGGCTTCCGGTCGCCGGAGCTCGATGGATTCATCGCGCAGGCGCAGCGCGCAAATGATGATCTCGGTGCAGCCGTCGCCCGCGTGCGAGAAGCGGACGCCCAAAGGCGCATCGCCGGTGCTCCGCTGCTGCCTGCCGTGGATGCGACCGGTGAGGCAACCCGCGAACGGGCACCGGTATCCGGCACCGGGATCATGACGTACTCCCAGTTCAGTCCGCTGCTGAACGCCAGTTACGAGCTGGACTTCTGGGGCAAGAATCGCGCCGCGCTGGCGGCAGCGACCGCCGCCGCTGCGGCCAGCCGCTATGACCGGGCGACGATCGAGCTCACGGTGATGTCGAGCGTCGCGACGACCTACTTCCAGGCACTCACGTTGCGCGACCGGATCGCGGTGGCAGAGGCCAATCTGGCGAGCGCCAGTCAAATCCTGCGCGGACTGAGACTCGAGCGCGAAATAGGAACTGCAACTGGTCTCGACGTCGCGCAGCAGGAAACCGCAGTAGCGGCGCTGAACGCCACACTCCCCCCGCTCAGGCAACAGCTCCGGCAGGCCGACGACGCACTGGCGATCCTGGTGGGGAGCACGCCTGAGGCGATTGAAGTTGCGAAAGGCAGCCTCAACGACCTCGTTCCGCCTGAAGTGCAGCGCGGCATGCCGTCGCAGCTGCTGGCACGCCGTCCCGACGTTGCCGAGGCCGAGGCGCAGCTGATCGCTGCCAACGCCAACATCGCCGTGGCACGGGCGGCGTTTTTCCCGAGCATTGTGCTCACAGCAAATGGCGGATACGAAAGCGCGGCCCTCTCGAACCTGCTCCAGCCGGCGAACCGGATATGGGCGCTGGGCGCGGGCCTCACGCAACCGATCTTCGAAGGCGGCGCGCTGCGTGGCCAGTCCGACTATGCGAAGGCGCGCTATGCCGAGCTGCTCGCGGGCTACCACAAGGCGGTGATTTCGGCATTTGCCAATGTCGAGGACGCGCTGGTCGAATTGCAACAGACAACTGAGCAGCTGGATCGCCAGCAGCAAGCCGTGAATCAGGCGCGCAAGGCCTTCGATTTCTCCCAACGGCAGATGCATGCCGGAACGATCAACGTGTTGACGCTCCTCAATACACAGACCGCGCTGTTCACCGCACAGGACGCGCTGGCGCAGGTGAAATACGCGCGCCTGCAGGCTTCGATCGACCTCTTCAAAGCGCTCGGCGGCGGCTGGCAGCGGGAAGAGCAGCGGGATCCCAAGTGACTACGCACGGGGTATCCGCGCTGATGAAGATGGAAAAACGCCGGCTGATCGTGGTCGGGGCCGCTGCCGTCGTCGTCGTGGGCCTTGCTTGCTATTGGCTCGTGATCGCGCTTCGCCCCGCCCCACAGGCCAAGGGGCCGCCGGCAACTCCCGTCGACATGGCAACAGTGCAACTCGCGGATGTGCCGGTGTACCAGGAAGGCCTCGGCACCGTCCAGGCGTTCTACACGGTCACCATCACGCCCCGGGTCGATGGCCAGATCGAGAAGGTCCCGTTCGTCGAGGGGCAGGAGGTCAAGCAGGGCGCACTGCTGGTGCAGATCGACGCGCGCCCCTACCAGGCGGCACTCGACCAGGCCCTTGCGACGTCGGCAAAGGACGTTGCCCAGCTCGCCAACGCGCTGCGCGACCTCGACCGCTACGCGCTCCTCGCGCCTGAGGAGCTTGCCAGCAAACAGACCGTCGATACCCAGCGCTCGCTCGTCGCCCAGCTGCAGGCGCAGATCAAGGCCGACCAGGCGAACATCGACAGTGCGCGGACGCAGCTCACCTACACCAGCATCACCTCGCCGATCGCCGGCCGGACGGGGATTCGCCTGGTAGATCCGGGGAACATTGTTCACGCTGCGGATACGACCGGCATCGTCGTGGTGACGCAGTTGCAGCCGATCTCGGTCATTTTCAGCCTGCCGGAGGATGCGCTCGGGGAGGTTGGCGACGCGCTCAGTCGCGGGCCGGTGGTAGCGATCGCGCTGTCGCGCAATCGCCGCGAGGAGCTCGATCACGGCACTGTAGCGCTGATCGACAACCAGATCGACCAGACCACCGGGACGATCCGCGTCAAGGCGACGTTTCCCAATGCGAAACGCAAGCTCTGGCCCGGCGAGTTCGTCAATGTGCAGGTGCTGACCCAGATCAAGCGCCAGGCCCTGACCATTCCAACGAGCGCGCTCCAGCGCGGACCGGATGGCGCTTTTGCATACCTCGTCCAGGCCGATTCCACCGTCGTGCCGGTCGCGCTGACCATCAGTACCCAGGGCGGCGGCATCGTGGTTGTCGATCGGGGCCTCACCGCCGGCCAACAGGTCGTCTCGAGTAACCAGTATCGCCTGCAACCGAAGGCACTCGTTCGTTCCAATGCCGCTGCGCCTGCATCGGACCAGCCCCACAAGGGCGGCGCGCCGTGAACGTCTCCCAGCCGTTCATCGAGCGGCCCGTTGCCACGACGCTGCTAATGGCCGGAATCTTTCTGGTGGGCCTCGTGGCCTATCCGCAGTTGCCGGTCGCGCCCCTGCCGCAGATCGACTTCCCCACGATCATCGTGACGGCCCAGCTCCCGGGCGCGAGCCCCGAGATCATGGCATCGTCGGTCGCCCAGCCCCTGGAGTCGCAGTTCTCCTTCATCTCCGGCGTATCGCAGATGACCTCGACGAGCGTGCTCGGCACCTCGCAGATCACGCTGCAGTTCGACCTCGGCAGGAACATCGACGCCGCCGCCCAGGATATCCAGTCGGCCATTGACGCCGCCGGCGGCCAGCTGCCGAAGAACCTGCCCACCCCGCCGTCCTACCGCAAGGTGAACCCGGCGGACTCGCCCATTCTGATTCTTGCGGTTCATTCGGATGTCCTGCCGCTGACCGCTGTTGATGACTATGCCGAGACAGTGATCGCCCCGCAGATCTCGCAGCTTCCCGGAGTTGCCCAGGTCTCGCTAGGCGGACAGCAGAAGCCAGCGGTGCGCGTACAGGTTGATCCGGCGAAACTGGCCTCGGTCGGCCTGCAGCTCGAAGATGTGGCGAGCCTGATCAGCATCGCAACCGTCGATGCGCCGCAGGGAGCGATTAACGGCCGCACCCAGACCTTCGCCATCTACGACAACGACCAAATCCTCAATGCTGCGCCCTGGAACGACGTCATCGTTGCCTACCACAACGGCGCCCCCATCCGGATTCGGGATATCGGCATCGCCGTCGACGGCCCGGAGAACACGCAGACGATCGGCTGGCAGAATGGCAAGCCCGGCATCTTGCTGCTGATCTACAAGCAGCCGGGCGCAAACGTGATCGACGCCGTGGCGAGGGTGAAGGCGCTGCTGCCGCACGTCCTCAATGCGGTTCCGCCGTCGCTCAAAATCGACCAGGTCCTCGACCGGACTACGACCATCAAGGCTTCGGTCGAGGACGTCGAGTTCACGCTGATGGTGACAATCGCTCTGGTCGTCATGGTCATATTCGTGTTCCTGCGCAGTTTCTGGGCCACGGTGATTCCGGGTGTCACGGTCCCGCTGTCCCTGCTCGGTACGGCGGCAGTGATGTACGTCGTAGGCTACAGCCTCGATAATCTGTCCCTGATGGGACTGACCATTGCCGTCGGCTTCGTCGTCGACGATGCGATTGTGATGCTCGAGAACATCTATCGGCACATCGAGGCCGGCCTGTCCCCATATGACGCAGCCATCAAGGGGGCAGGCGAGATCGGCTTCACCATCATCTCGATCAGCCTCTCCCTGGTGGCCGTTTTTATTCCATTGCTGCTGATGAGCGGCATCATCGGCCGCCTGTTCCGCGAATTCGCCGTGACTGTCACGTTGACAATTGCCGTGTCGGCATTGGTCGCTCTGACGCTTTCACCGATGATGGGTGCGCTGTTCCTGCGTGACGAGAAGCACGCCACGCACGGCCGAATGTATACGGCGCTCGAGACGGCTTTCGACAGGCTTCTCGTCCGGTACACGCAAGGGCTCGACCTCGTGCTGCGCCACCAACGCGCGACCCTGATCGTGTTCCTGATTACCGTTCTCGCGACAGTGTTGATGTACGTCTGGGTCCCCAAGGGATTTTTCCCGCAGCAGGACACGGGCATCATTGCAGGGTTGTCGGACGGCCCGCAGGATGTTTCGTTCAGCGAGATGGTTCGACTGCAGCATAAGCTGACCGATGTCATCGCGGCTGATCCTGACACCGCGAGCTGGGGCGCCTCCGTCGGCGGCTCGCGGCCCCTTAACAATGGATTTGCCATCATTGGTCTGAAGCCGCGCGGCGAGCGCAAGGCCAATGCCGATCAGATCGTCACGCGCCTGCGCGCCAAGCTGGCGACCGTCCAGGGCGCCACGCTCTATCTGCAGGCGGCGCAGGACCTGAACGTCGGCGGGCGCCTGACGCGCACGCAGTACCAGTACACGATCCAGGATGCGAGCCTCGATGAGCTGAACGAATGGGCACCGAAGCTGCTGACGGAGCTGCAGAAGCTGCCGCAGTTGCGTGACGTTGCATCGGACCAGCAGAACAAGAGCACAAAGTTGTCGCTGGTGATTGATCGCGACCAGGCGGCGCGCTTCGGCATCCAGCCTGCGCTGATCGATCAGACCCTGTACGATGCCTTCGGGCAGCGGCAGGTGACGCAATACTTCACGCAGCTCAACAGCTATCACGTCGTGCTGGAAGTGATGCCGTCATTGCAGAGCGAGCCCGACACGCTGAACAAGGTGTACATCAAATCACCGGTCACCGGCCAGCAGGTGCCGTTGTCGACGATTGCCAGCTTCGATACCGAACGCACGAGCTATCTGTCGATCAATCACCAGGGCCAATTTCCCGCAGTAACGGTCTCGTTCAATCTCGCCCCGGGAGTGGCGCTCGGACAAGCCGTGCAAGCGATCCAGAAATCGGCGGCCGGCATTCATCTGCCGGGCGCCATTCAAGGAACGTTCCAGGGCACGGCGCAGGCGTTTCAGGCATCGCTGAAGACGGCTCCGTTCCTGATTCTCGCGGCGCTGGTGGTCGTGTATATCATCCTCGGAATGCTCTACGAGAGCTTCATTCACCCGCTGACGATCCTGTCGACCCTGCCGTCGGCCGGGCTCGGGGCCCTGCTGATGCTGGCCGCCTTTCACTTCGACCTATCGGTGATCGGATTGATCGGCATCATCCTGCTCATCGGAATCGTCAAGAAGAACGGCATCATGATGGTGGACTTCGCCATCCAGGCCGAGCGCGAGCAGCACCTCGCGCCGGAGGCGGCAATTCGCCAGGCGTGCCTACTGCGCTTCCGTCCGATCATGATGACAACGATGGCCGCGCTGCTCGGCGCGTTGCCGCTGATGCTCGGGCGTGGCACGGGTTCCGAGCTGCGCCAGCCACTCGGCTATACGATGGTCGGAGGACTGTTGCTGAGCCAAGCGCTGACGCTGTTCTCGACACCGGTCGTATACTTGTACCTCGATCGTCTTAGTGTCCGCTGGGCGGCAAGGCACCCGCGCCGGCGGTCGGCACCCGGCGTCCGCGATGCTGCGCTGCAAGCTAAGGACGCGCCCACGTGAGCGCGTGCACCGAGTGTCGCGGCGTGGTGGCCGGAGATCGAGGCGCTCGCGCCGGGCGGCGGTTCGGCCCATGAAAATCCTGGTGGTCGAAGACAATGAACGCGTGGCGCGCTTTGTCGTCAAGGGCCTGGGCGAGGCCGGGCATTCGGTGGATCATGCGGCCAGTGGTCGCGACGGCATGCTGATGGCCACGAGTGCACCATATGAGGTGATCGTGATGGACCGTATGCTGCCCGGCAACATCGATGGTCTGGCGATCATCGAGGCCCTGCGCAAATCCGGCAACCAGACCCCGATCCTCATCCTCAGCGCGCTCGCCGACGTGGACGAGCGCATCAAGGGACTACGCGCCGGAGGCGATGACTATCTGACCAAGCCGTTCGCGTTCGGCGAGCTGCTCGCCCGCGTCGACGTGCTTGGGCGCCGCGGCGCGGGCGCAAGCGGCGAGCGGACGTTGCAGGTAGGCGATCTGCGCATGGACCTGCTGTCGCGGCGCGTGACGCGGGGCGCCCGGGCCATTGCCCTGCAGCCGCGCGAGTTCAAGCTGCTCGAATACCTGATGCGCCACGCGAATCAGGTCGTGACGCGCACGATGCTGCTCGAAGCCGTCTGGGAGTACAACTTCGACCCGCAGACCAATGTCGTCGACGTGCATATCAGCAAGCTCAGGCAGAAAATAGAGATCGATTCCGAGCCGCCTTTGGTACGGACCGTGCGCAGTGCCGGTTACATGATGTGCGAGCATGCATAGGCTGCTGCGCTCCTCAGCAGTCATCTGGGCCGTTGGCTACGTGCTGGTTGGCCTTGCGGCGCTGGTCGCATTCGCGGTGCCGCTTTGGCTGGCCTGGAGCGTGACCATTCGCGACGGGCGCACGGAGCTGCTGCGCGGCGACGCGCAGCGGCTCACCGACGTCTTCCGGCGGGAAGGCGTCGACGGCCTGACGGCGTTCATCAACGCACGGGTCGGCATGCAGATCGCCGGAGAACGCATCCTGCTGCTGACGGATGCATCGCATCGCCGCCTGGCCGGCAATCTGTCCGCCTGGCCGCGCGGCATTCCGGACAAGTCCGGGACCGACGCTGTCGTCGTCGAGCTCGATGAACAGCCTGCGGGCGCCGTCGTTGTGCACACGACATTGCCGGGGGGCTACAACCTGCTCGTCGGGCGCGATCTCGCCAGGTTCCTGCCGCTGGAGCGGCGATTCTCCTATGGTCTCGTGGCCGCGGTGACGTTTCTGGCGTTGTTCGGCGTGGCGGGCGGCATTCTGATTCGGCGCGAATTGCTCTCTAAAGTGCACGGCATCCAGCAGACAGTGTCGGCGATCATGCGGGGCGACCTGCGCCATCGGCTGCCGGTTCGCCGGTCGGGGGACGAGCTCGACATGCTCTCCCAGACCATCAACGGCATGCTCGATCACATCGAGCATCTGATCCGCGGCATCAGCGGCGTCTCGAACTCGATCGCGCATGACCTGAGGACGCCGCTCGCGGAACTGCGCTCGCGGCTCGAGGACCTGTCGCTGACCCGGCCGCCGGCGGTCGAAGCCTTCGCCGAGATCGAAGCCGCCGTCGCGGATGTCGATCGCGTCATTCGCATCTTCGATGCGCTGCTGCGGCTCGCGGAGATCGATACCGGAACGCGCCGCGCCGGATTCATTCCCGTGGACGCGGCGGCGGTGGCGGCTGAAGTCGTGGAGTTCTACGAACCGGCCGCAGAGCAAAAGGGTGTCGCATTCTCGTTTCACACCGCCGGCGATGTGCCCGTAGCTGGCGACCCTGTACTGCTTGCGCAGGCGGTCAGCAACCTGATCGACAACTCGCTCAAGTTCGTCACCGCAACAGGCGCCATCAGCGTGCACGTCGCCCGGCGGGCTGACGGAGCCGTTGAGATAGCCGTGGCGGACAATGGCCCGGGCATTTCGGATGCCGACCGCCCGAACGCGACCGAGCGTTTTTTCAGGGGCGACGCAAGCCGCGGAACGCCGGGCGTCGGGCTGGGCCTCAGCATCGTCGAGGCGGTCGCCAAGCTCCATGGCGGGGCCCTGCAGCTGCTGGACAACCGGCCGGGCCTGCGCGCCCAGATGGTATTGCCGGGCATGCCGCCGCTCGGAAGTCCGGTAGCCCCCGGCACGGCTCTGGGGTCGGCCGCGTAGCGTGGAGTGGCCGGCATCGTCGGAAAGAGCCGCGCAGGCCGCGCCCGTCAGGTCACGGCGGTTGATGCCGGGTCCCGTCGCGCGTGCCTGCGCCTACTGAGACCGCGTCATCGCCTGATCATGCCCGGCGGGCATGCCAGTGCCTTGATCCGGTAGCTGAGACTCCAGCCACCCCTGCAGCGCGGTCACGAGCGTCGGATCGTCGGACGAGTACCGAACCTCGGCCCCACCCTTGATCTCGAAGTATTGGGCACGCAGCCGTCCGGCCGCACCGGCCTGCAATGCCACTAGTCCTGGCGTTTCGGATCCGCGTGCGTGCGCCAGGCCGATGAATGAACCTGGCCCGAAACTGTCGACAAGCTTCTTGAGGTTGGCGCGAATCAGCCCGATCTGCTTCGCGTCACTCGAGTCGTTGGCGACGACGCGCCGAATTCCGCCCATGGAGGTCTTGGTGACGACCTGATTGGTCGCGTTGACGTCGAACGCATCGGAATCCGGGTTTGCACCTTGTTGCTGGTCCTTGTTCTGGCCCGGCGACTGCGGGCCTCCCCCGTGGGAATGCCCGGCGGCCCAGCACATCGACACGGGGATCGTCAGCAATGACAGAGCCAGCAGGCCCGATGCCAGACGACTCATCGCGAGCGCTCCCCCCGTTACGGAGCGAATCTGACTGCAGCTGGGCCCGATAGTTCCAGGAGCCTGTGCCGGGGCGCAGGGATCTCGCAAGCGTACCGGCCTGTTAGGGAAGCGAGACATGAGCAGGTTTCTTGCGGGAGCGAGCCGCACACCACGGCCGGATCGGCCCTGGCCCGCACGGAGCTGACGCGACGATTGGGAAAAAATCACAGTACACGCCGATCCACCATTAATATCGTAGTTTAAACGCATATCGGAGCACCCGTGAGCGCAGACGGTCGCCCCACAGGCCAGGCCCAGGGTTCCCACCCCGCCTCACCGCCGTTCGACCTCGTGCTGTTCGGCGGCACCGGCGACCTCGCGACACGCAAGTTGCTGCCGGCACTGTACCGCCGCTTCGGCGACGGGCACCTGTCGACGGACGGGCGGATCATCGGCGTCGCCCGATCCGACCTCAGTCGGGCCGCGTACATAGCAAAGAGCGAGGCCGCCTGCCGCCAGTTCCTCGGTGAGGCCTTCGATGCGGGCACGTGGAGGGCGTTTGCCAGCCTCCTCAACTATGTACGCGTCGACGCCACGGTCGCCGCGGATTACCGCGGTCTCGTGACCTTGCTCGGCAGCAGAGCGGGCATTCCACGCCTGTTCTTCCTGTCGACCGCCCCCGACCTGTTCGCGGCCATCTGCCGCGAGCTCGCCGCAGCGGCCATCGTGACGCCGGACTCGCGCATCATGCTGGAGAAGCCGCTCGGCGAGGATGGGCCGTCGGCCGACCGGATCAACGACACAGTCGGTGGCATGGTCAGCGAGCGGCAGATCTACCGCATTGACCATTATCTCGGCAAGGAGACTGTGCAGAACCTGCTGGCGCTGCGCTTCGGCAACGTGCTATTCGAGCCGTTGTGGCGACGCGGCCAGATTAAGCACGTTCAGATCACCGTCAGCGAGCAGCTCGGCGTCGAAGGGCGCGGCGAGTTCTACGACCACACCGGTGCACTTCGGGACATGGTGCAGAACCACCTGCTGCAGCTGTTGTGCATCCTGGCGATGGAGCCCCCCGCGAGCAGCGCCGCCGATGCCGTGCGCGACGAGAAGCTCAAGGTGCTGCGAGCCCTGCGCCCGATTGGAGACGCCGAGGCTTTAATCAAGACCGTGCGCGGCCAATACCACGGCGGCGTGATTGGCACGACCACGGTGCCCGGCTATCTGGACGAGAACGGCGTCCCGCCAGACAGTCGGACCGAGACGTTCGTCGCCATCAAGGCCGAGATCGATACATGGCGGTGGGCCGGCGTGCCGTTCTACCTGCGGACCGGCAAACGCCTACAGCAGCACGTGGCCGAGATCATCGTCACCTTCGACCATGTGCCGCACTCGATATTCGAGGGTCCGTTCAGCATGCAGGCCCCTAACCGGCTGGTGATCCAGCTGCAACCAGACGAGTGCATCACGCTCAGGATTCTGGCCAAGAGCCCGGGCGAGGCGATGCGGTTGCGGCCGGTGGATCTGGCGCTCGATCTCGCCGAATCGTTCAAGGCCCGGCCGCTCGAGGCCTACGAGCGACTACTGGGCGATGCAATTCATGGCAATCTGACGCTGTTTATGCGGCGTGACGAGGTCGAAGCGGCGTGGCGCTGGATCGACCCGATCCGGTCGGCTTGGACGGCCGACGGCGACGGACCGCGACCGTACGCCGCGGGAACGTGGGGTCCGGCCACCGCAAACTTCCTGATAACCCGTGACGGGCACGCGTGGTACGACGGCGTGTGAATAGAGATGCGATTCAGACGACGCCTGGGCGCCTGCTGCATCCAAATCTCGCCAGCACAGCACGCGATGCAGGCGGCCGTCCTGACCGGAGTTACCGCCGTATCTGCCAGCCGAGGTAGCCGTGGAAATTAAGGGCCGGAGTGAACTCGCTGTGGAAGCCCCTGCCGATCGCGAACAGCACGCTGCCACCTTTTGTGACGCCCCAGCGTAGTCCGAGATTGGACTGCAAGGCGGATTGCCCTAGGCCGGTTGAGAAGTCGCCGTGGACTTCGGCCATCCACTCGAGGTGCTGGCCGACCTCGTGGCCGATGACCATGCCGGCGAACCAGCCCCCTTCGCCGGCCGGCGCGATCCGGCGACCGACGTCAAAATTGACGGAGTAGAGCGCAAAGGTCCGCATCACCTCGAGCGGTAGCAGCACGGTCCCCGTTACTTCCGTGAGATCACTGTCGTTCGATGACCTCTCCGCCGTGCGGAACGATACCTGCGGGTACGTCGACACCTGCCAGCCGTACTGGCCGGCATCGAAAAAATGCCACTTCACGCCGGCCAACGAGTTGCCGATGCCCGAATTGGAACCGACCGTCGAGTCGCTGGCATTGAGCCAGGGCAGTTCATACTTCAGCTGGATGTGGTCGCCGAGCCCGTAGTTGATGTCGAGAAGCGGTGTCTCGGACGAGGTCGACGATCGTGTCCGTTCGAGTACGAAGGCGACATTGATCTCCCAGTTGCCGTCGCCCGGCGTAACCGGGTCGTCGGTGACCATTGGCGGCCCGCCCTGACCCCATGCGCCCACTGGCGAGCAGAGGACCGCGATGAGTCCAAGCGCCTGCCAGACCGACCGCGGCCCGGTGCTCATCGAGAGGAGCGTTCTCGCCGCCGACGAGCGCCGGTACTGGCGGGACTGGGGATCCCAGAGCCTTGCTCCGCGTCATAACCACCTCGCCGGTCATGGCCAATCGCCGTGCTGGCAGGCGCGGTCCGGGCTGTGCTGGCGGCGGCGTTGCGCGCCTGAAGCGTGCGCCGCAAATGGCGTCTCAGCGCCAATCGCCTCTCCCCCCTTCGCGCACCTGGTTGTTGACCCACCGTATCCGTTCCGATCTATGACCAGTTGTTCGCCAGCACGCGTCCCGCCAACCACGATCGCCAAGTTCTGACCAGCGCGGCCCACGTACACGTGGTATCCCCGGGCCAGAATCTATCGCGTATTTGAATGGTCCTTTACCATCCCAATTGACGTCGGGGAGGTTACCAAGCCCGACGCATCGATGGTTCAGGCACCGGATCGTAATGCGCATGGCCCTATTGGCGCAGGTCAATGGCTGCCCCATAGCCGGTGCGGATCAACGAAGGTCGCCGGCATGATCGCCGGCGCCGGTGCGTGGCGGCTGCGTGTAGGGGAATTCTCGTGTCGATGTTCCAACTCGCTCAACTGAACATGGCCGTGATGAAAGAGCCGCTGGAGTCGCCCGGCATGGCCGACTTCGTCGCCAACCTTGACCGCATCAACGCCCTCGCCGACATGGCGCCCGGCTTCGTTTGGCGGCTGCAAACTGAAGAAGGGAACGCCACCGCGCTGCATCCCATGGGCGAGAACACGCTGGTCAACATGTCGGTGTGGCAAGACGTCGCATCACTGACGGAGTACGTTTACAAATCTGCTCATGTCGAAGTCATGCGTCGTCGCAAACAATGGTTCGAGCGTATGTCTGAGGCGTACATCGTGCTTTGGTGGGTGCCTGGAGGTCATCGCCCGGCGCTCGCCGAGGCCATTGAGCGGCTCGAATACCTCCGGCGGCACGGGCCCACGCCATTGGCGTTTTCCTTCGCCAAGACGTTCCCGGCGCCCGATTGACTCGATCTGAGCTCCCCGCATGCCGTCGGCGCACCCGCCCGAACGGCAACCTGGCCGCGTCTGGCACCGCCAGTCGCCACCGGGGAGCTGGCGTTGTAGATATCACGACTGAACGGAGGAGAGAAACGCCTCCATGTGAAAATGTGCCTGATCGCCGACGTAACGGAACTCGGCGCCTATCGGGCACGCCCGCCGTGCGCGGCAGCCGAGTTCGCGGCAATCTGCACCGGCTTCGCTCCGGACATGTTTCGTGCAGGCTGCGACATTGAAGCCTTTGCTGCTGAACGCGCCAGCGGGACACGCGGACAGACAGGGCTTGGCCGTGCAGGACACACACGGATGGGCCGATGGCATAACCGCCGGCACGTCGATCCGTTCGCGCAGAAGGAGTGCCGCGCGATACGCGTGCCACAAACCCCACCGGGCGTGGATGAGTAAGCCGATCGGACTTGAATGAACGGGCTCGCAACGCGCGGCGAGTCGTTGAAACGGCAATTGCGGCATGCCGCTCGGGTAAAAGGCGAGCGCCTCAAATTCGCGTGCCACCGGTTCGATGATCCGGCGCGACCAGCGATCGAGCGGGTGTGGCAGTCCATCGTGCGCCTCGACGGACTGTGCAAACACGTGCCATTGCACGCTACCGGTGAACCCCAGCAGTATCAGCGTGCCTTCGGCCAGGGACGGCGGCAGCTCACAGTCGAGTTCGTGCGGCTCGGGATGGAACGCGCCCCGGACCGCGAGGCCGAGCGCCGCCATCCGCCGGCACAGCTCGTCGAATCCGCCTGATCGGTGCGACATCCTGGCCGGCGTCAACTATATTTGCCGGTGGCGACTTTCATTTCTGCCGGTCTTGAGTCTTCATTATTGGTCCGCCC
>Ga0209415_10003590_pt1 | contig 28840 bp, 22 predicted proteins | sample PeaSoiSIISIP2007_FD_187696 | JGI IMG/M metagenome (GOLD analysis project Ga0209415, IMG submission 187696) | Peat soil microbial communities from Weissenstadt, Germany - SII-SIP-2007 (SPAdes) (version 2) | ecosystem: Environmental > Terrestrial > Soil > Wetlands > Peat | place: Germany...
TAATACCTATAAAACCCGCGCCCACTCTTCCTCCCCAGCCAGCCTGCGTCCACCATCTTGATCAGCAGCGGGCACGGACGGTACTTGGGGTCGCCCAGGCCATCGTGCAGGACGCGCATAATGTCGAGGCAGACGTCGAGGCCGATGAAATCCGCCAGGGTCAACGGGCCCATAGGATGGGCCATCCCCAGCTTGAACACTTCGTCGACCGCCTCCGGCGTGGCTACGCCTTCCATCACCGCGAACATGGCTTCGTTCAGCAACGGCATCAGCACGCGGTTCGAGACAAAGCCCGGAGCGTCGTTCACCTCGACCGGCGTCTTCTCCAGTTTCAGTGACAGGTCGCGCACCGTCTGGAAAGTTTCATTCGAGGTCGCCAGCCCGCGGATGACTTCCACCAGTTTCATCACCGGCACGGGATTGAAGAAGTGCATTCCGATGACTTTGTCCGGCCGTTTGGTCAGAGCCGCAAGCTTGGTGATGGAGATCGACGAAGTATTCGAAGCAAGAATGGTTTCTGGCCGGCAAAGGCGATCGAGATCGCGAAAGATTTCTGTTTTGATGTCGAATTTTTCGGTCGCCGCTTCCACCACAAAGTCGCAGGCCGCAAGTTTTGCCCGCTCGACCACTGGCTCAATCCGCTTGATGGTCGCCGCCTTGTCGTCGGCGGTGATCTTGTTCTTGGCGACTTCGCGGTCGAGGTTCTTGCCAATTGTGGCGATCCCGCGATCCAGAAAGCGTTGCTCCACATCGCACAACACGACCGAGTAACCGCTACGGGCAAATACATGCGCAATGCCATTGCCCATCGTTCCAGCGCCGACCACGCCTACGCGTTGAATGTTCATCAGGGCTTCTCCCACAAAGCAATAGGAAAACCCCAGAGTCTAACACCTTGAGGATTGCGCCGGGAGGAGACGTTGCAAGCAACGTCTGTACAGCGCTGTAGAGACGGAGCTTGCTCCGTCTAAGGCTGCGGAGCAGGGAGCTGAGATGATCGGCTGTTAGTCCCGGTCGAGGCTTTCGTCGATTGCGACTTTGCCGCTCTTCTCCACGGTGATGACGCGATGAACGCTCTTGAATCCCGACAGCGTAATGTCCACAACGTAGTTGCCGGGATCCAGGTAGAGTTCTACCGGTGAGTTCTTGTCGAGAATGCGGTTGTTAATGGCAACCTGTGCGCCCTTGGGCTGCGTCTTGACGCTAACGGCGCCCATTCCGGCCGTGTCGCCGCCGCCAAAGATCTTCTTGAACTTGCCCCCGATCTTGATGTCGTCGGTGTTACCTAACGCCTTCAGGCTGGGCGACAAGCGGAAGGTTTGCCCGATCTGCAGATTGGCCGACGTGGTTTCGTCCAGGTAGCCCTGCTTCTTAAACGCGAAGCTGTGGTTTCCGGCTTTGTCCACCGTGATCTGGGCGGGAGTGACTCTGCCGGTGTCTTTGCCATCCATCCAAATCGCGACGCCGGCAGGATCGCTGGTCACCGCGACCGTAGCGGTGAGCTGGCCGAGTTGCACGCTGATAAACGACTTGCTGCCTGAGCCGACATCAATGTTGCGGGTTTCAGAGGCGTAGCCGGGCTTGCTGATGGTCAGCGTATGCTGTCCGGGATTGAGTCCAGCAAGATTAAACGGTGTGACCCAGGCGGAGTTGTTCTGTCCATCGATCTGAATCTGCGCCCCCGCCGGGGTTGAAGTGACATTCAACTGCCCGGGAACGATGGCCGGAGCCATGGGCTTGGCCTTTACTTTCTTTTTGTTGTATTTGGGCTGAACTGAGACCGCGTGCGGTTCCGCCGTTACCTGCTCCGGGGCCACTTGCTCGGGAGCCTGCACGGCGACAGGTGCTTGGGGCGCCGGGGTCGCGCTCGGCTGGGCTGCCGCGCTGGCAGCCGGCTGCGCTGGCGTGCTGTCATCGTCTGCGTTTTCGGAATGAATGTGCCATGCGATCACGGCCACAATTAGCAAAATGATCGCAACCGCGCCTGCGATTGAAGCCGCAAACAACTGCGGCGGAGTCTTCTTAATCTCGGCAACCGCTTTTTTCGCCACTTCGCGCGGCTGTACTTTTGGCTTCTCCGGCGGAGCACCCTTGAACACGGTCGCCTGCACGGCCTCGTGCTGCACGGGCTCGTCCGCAGGCCGCGGTGGCGGAGGCGGTGGAATGTACACCTCTTTAAGCGGCGGTAACTCATCGATCTCAGAGAAGCTGCGGCTTGCGGCCACGCCGGTTTTCGGGCCTTCAGCCATCATCGGATCGACGTGGATTTTCGGAGCTTCTACCTCGGGTTCGACAATTGCAGACGACATCGATGAGGACGGACCAGAATGCGAGGTGACCGAAAACGTCTCGAGAGCCTCCGCGGAGGTGTTGATCACGGGTGCGGCCAAGTCCAAGTTGGGCGTGATGAGTCCAGCGCTCGCGGAGTTCGCGCCGCTCCGTCCGATACCCGCCGCCGCAGCCTTGGCGGCAGGAGGCGCGGTGACGTCCTTGCTGCGAGCTTGAGGAGAAGTGACTGTTGGTGGCAACACTTTGCCCGCGGATACGGCCGGTTTAGAAGTAGGCTTGGGCTGCGACGTCGCCGCCGGCGCCGCCGGTTTCACGACCGGCGCAGGCTTCTGCGCCTGACCCGGCTTCGCGGCAGCGGCGGCCTTGGTGGCGCTTTCCTTGCACCGTTCCAGATCGTTCACCAAGTCTTGCCCCGACTGGTACCGTTCTTCCGGCGCTTTCGACAGCGCCTTCATAATGACCTGACTGAGCGCGGGATGAAGTTTGCGGTTTATCTGGTCGGGGGCGACCGGAGTCATTTCCGAGATCGATTGCCGTATCTGGTCCGCATCTTCGCCATCAAAGGCCTTGCGCTCCGTGACCATCTCGTAAAAAATTGCGCCCAGGCTAAATATGTTGGACGACGCTCCCAATGGATCTCCGCGGAGCTGTTCGGGCGACATGTAATGCAGAACTTCCGGAGCTTTTCCGGCAGCCTGCGCAGCGAACGCGCTCATGGTAGAAATTCCGAATCCCAGAATCTTCACCGTGCCGTCCCACGACACCATAATCTTGGCGGGCTCGAGGGTGTAGTGCACGATGCTCTTGGGGTGAGCGTGATCGAGGCCCTGGCAGGTTTGGCGGGCGATGTCCTGCAGATCCCAGATGGAGAATCCTTCTTTGCGGGCCAGCATGGTGGCTACGCTGTTGCCCTGCACATACTCCAGCGACGCGCAGAAAAGGCCGTCCATTTCCTCGGCGCCATAAAGCAAGGCGATGTTGTGGCTATTGAGAACCTTGCTGGCTTGTGCCTCTTCGAGCAGCCCTTTCACGAGCGTGGATGCCTGCTCGCCCAGCGGTTCCAGTTTGGCGGTCTTCAACGCCACAGTCTGCCCGCTTTCGGGGTCGGTGGCCTTATAAACGGAATTTATTTCCGAGTGCGCAATTTCGCTGAGTATTTCAAAGCGCCCGATTTTATTCGACATTATCTTCGCAGCCTCATGCAGGCAAACCGCAACGTTCCCTCGGTGGGGAAGACCTTGGGCACATCCTTTTGGGGGAACGGACGTAGTCAGGATAGTCCGGAAATAGAGCCGAAGTAGAGTTACGAAAGTGCTCGTAAATTCGATTGCGCGTTGGATCGAAGAAACTTTAGTACCGTAAATGGCTTTGCTCGGCGGGACGGGCGGGTACGGCCGTCCTCCACAGAATTCCCTAGTGAAGCCGTAACTTTGCGGGTTTTGTAATCGTTAATTATGTTAAGGACATTCAGGCGATTGCGGCCCGGGTGACATTTGTCATTCCATCTCGGTGACGATCTCCACTGGCATCCGGAGTCTCAATCAGCGATGCTGTGACTGGACGGCACGAAGTTGTCGGGGTCTGCACTCATCGGCTATGCTTAAAGTATTGGTGGGGCCCTCGTAGGCAGGCCAGATTTTCTCCCGGAGTTCGACCATGACTTTGACCCGTTTTGTCAGCAAGAATGCGTTCCGGAACAAGCGCCGCAGCATCTTGACCATCTTGAGCATTGGAGGATCGCTGCTGCTCCTCACGTTCCTGATCACCATCTGGCGAAGCTTCTATGACAGCAAGCCTACGGAAGAGTCGGCGCAACGCTTGATCGTTCGCCACAAGGTGTCACTGGTCTTTAATTTGCCCAGTTATTACCGGCAGAAAATTCAAGCCATGCCCCACGTCAAGGAAGTAGTGAATGAGCAATGGTTCGGCGGGCAGTATATGGATGACAAGCCGGAACACTACTTTGCGCAGTTCGGCACTGATCCACAGGAATTGCTGAAGGTGTACTCTGAGTTCAAGATACCCGCTGACCAACTCGAAGCCTGGCAGCACGATCGGGCTGGCGCTATTGTGGACGTGGGACTGGCGAACAAGTTTCACTGGAAGGTCGGCGACCGCCTGAACATTACCGGGAAGATTTTCCCGGTGAACCTGGAATTGACCATCCGCGGAATCTTCACGCCGCCGGATCCAACCCAGTCGATTTACTTCAACAAAGACTACATTGACGAAGGCTTTCCCCGGCTCAAAGGCAGTGACGGGTTTTTCGCGGTTCTGGCCGATTCGCCCGATTCCGTTCCGCGTGTGGCTGAGGCCATCGACGAGCAGTTCCGCAACGCTGACCGTGCCACCAAGACGGAGAGCGAGCACGCTTTCCAGTTGGGCTTCATTGGGATGCTGGGCAACATCAAAGCGTTCATCATGAGCATTTGCCTGGCAGTGGTCTTCACCATCCTACTGGTGTCAGCGAACACCATGGCGATGTCGATTCGCGAGCGGACACGGGAAGTCGCAGTGCTGAAGACCCTGGGTTTTACTCGCAACAGCATTTTGGGACTGTTCGTCGGCGAGGCGGTTTCGCTTGCGCTGGTGGGCGGGCTGATCGGTTCACTGCTTGCTTTCGTAGTGGTGAAGGGGATGGCAAGTCAGGGGGGAATGTTCACTGGCATGGCAGTCACTCCGATTACGATAGCGGTGGCGCTGATAATAGCGGCGGTGGTGGGTTTCGCCAGCTCCTTTGTGCCGTCCTATCACGCGGCGAAAGTAAATATTGTGGACGGTTTGCGTCACATCGGATGAATTTTTCGTGCACGTTCGCGTCCTCTAGAGAACGTAGCTAGCTACGTCTCAAGAGCGAGAGATTGCACGGGAAGGAAGATCGCTGGACCGGAAGAACGAGAATACAAATGGCAATCCCTCTCAGCTATAACGTGCGCAATCTGCGGCTGCGCAAGAGCCTTACGGTGATGACCGCCTTGGGAATCGCTCTCACCGTGGCCACAGCGGTTTTCATCATGGCGCTGCTGGCGGGCTTGGGGCGTGCTTTTGCCACTACCGGCGATCCTCTGAATGTGCTGATGCTGCGCAAAGGATCAGATTCGGAACTGGCCGCGGGCGGAGTGTCGCGAGACGCCATGCAGGTATTGAAAGACCTGCCTGGAGTCGCGAAGAGCGCCCAAGGCGAGCCCTTGGTTTCGGGCGAAGACATTCTGGTGGTGGTGATGCCGCGGAAGGGCGGTACGGGCGAGACCAACGTCACCACCCGATTCCTGACTCCGATTGGAATCGAAATGCGACCTAAAATCCATTTGGTCGCCGGCCGCTGGTTCACTCCCGGACAGAGGGAGGTTGTGGTCAGCAGCTCTATCAACAAGCGATTCGAGCATGCGGAGATTGGCGATACCGTTCACATCGGCAAGGGCGATTGGCCGATCGTGGGCATCTTTGACGCGAGCGGAACGGCGCATAGTTCCGAAATATGGGGCGACATCAACCAACTGGTGACCGATTTTGAACGTACCGTGTATTCCTCGGTGCTGGTGCGCGCGACCGACCCGGTCGCGGCGCTGGCGCTGAAGAACCGCGCGAACGATGATCAGCGCCTCGAACTCAATGGCCTGCTCGAACCTGACTATTATGCATCGCAAACCAAGTCGGGGGCGCCGATCAGAATTGTGGGCTGGATCGTGGCCTTTATTATGGCGGTTGGCTCCTGCTTCGCCGCCGCTAACACTATGTATGCGGCGGTGGCGTATCGCGGGCGTGAAATTGCGACCCTGCGCGTGATTGGATTTTCGCGTCCCAGCATTCTGACTTCGTTCATGCTGGAGTCCCTGCTTTTGTCTCTGCTTGGAGCGACGCTCGGCATCCTCCTGATGTTGCCGTTCAACGGAATGACCACAGGAACGCAAAATCAGGTGACCTTCAGCGAGGTCGTGTTCAGCCTGCAAATGACGCCGGTCGTGGTTTTCAGTGCCATTGTGTTTGCCCTGATCATGGGTGTCGTGGGCGGGTTTGCTCCCGCGTGGCACGCGTCGCGCCGAGACATACTGAGCGCTCTGCGGGATTAGAAACGCCGGCCACATTTTGAAGAAGGATTCGGATCGGCGATACAAATGAATCACTTTTAAGCAAAATGCCGATTGACGCAAAACACGAAGACCTGCAAAGCCTGCGAATCGATCGCAGCGCACGCACCGCCGGCGATGGCGAGCCTCCTGTCTGGGCGCGCCGCTACATCCTTGTCGGAATCGGTGTGCTGGTCCTGCTGGGCGTCGTGGCGACCGCCTACCGCCTGTTATCGCACGACGCTCCTGAAGTGGAAGTGGTTCGCGCCTCAGCACAGAGCGGTGACGTTGGCGGCGTTGTGCTTTCCGCCAGCGGCTACATTGTGGCTCATCACAAGATCAATCTGAATTCCAAAGTGACCGGCCGGGTGAGTTGGATCGGCGTAGAAAAGGGCGACAAGGTCAAAGAAGGCCAGATCCTGGTGCGACTTGAAGACGATGAATTTCGGGCGCAGTACGAACAGGCTAAGGGCGCAGCCGAGAATGCCCGGGCTTATCTGGAAGAATTGCAGAACGGATCGCGCCCCGAGGAGATTCAGCAGGCGCAACATAATCTCGATGAGGCCCGAGCCACGTTGGCGGATGATCAACTTACGCTGGACCGTACGAAAGATTTGTGGAGTCAAGGCGTGGTTTCAAAACAGGCCCTTGATGATGCCACAGGTAAGTTCGGGGCTGACCAGCAGCGCGTCAATTCTCTGGATAAAGCTTTCCAGTTGGCAAAGTTAGGCCCTCGCAAAGAAGAAATTGCTCGGGCGCGGGGCGCTCTGGATCAGGCTCAAGGGCAGGCGGACTACGCCAAGTCCCTGCTCGACGCTACCGTGATCCGCGCCCCGGTCACGGGAACAATTCTGGAGCGTGCCGCAGAAAAGGGTGAGCTTGTAACCTCGGGATTTGCCAGCACCGCTGAGGGTGGCCCGCAAGGTTTGGTCGTTTCCTTGGCCGATCTGAATGATCTTCAAGTGGAACTCGACATTGCCCAGGACGATTTCGCCAGGCTGGGGCCAAAGCAAAAGGGCGTGGTCACCGTGGACTCGTACCCTGACCTCAAGTGGGATGGAATCATTACGGAAATTTCTCCTCAAGCCAACCGGGCTAAGGCGACGGTGCAGGTGAAAGTACAAATTCTCAATCCAGATGCCCATTTACGCCCGGACATGAACGCAACCGTGAAATTTCTGGCGGACGAAACCAAGCCCGCGAGTTCACAGCCGCAGGGAGTTTTTGTGCCCACTCCCGCGGTTCATGATCGCGATGGCAAGAAGATCGTTTTCCTCGCCTTTGACGGCGAAGCTACGTCGCGAGAAGTGAAGATTCTGTCGCAACGCAGCGGCGGCGTGCTGGTGCAGGGGCTCAACGGCGGCGAAGACGTAATTACCACAGCACCCCAGGATTTGAAAGACGGAGACAAAATCAAGATCAAAGGACAGTCATGAGCGCAGCAACCATTCCCGACACCGCAGTTCAAGCCAAAGTGGTTCAGGCCCGCAACGTCAGCAAGGTCTTCAAGCGTGACGCGTTCGAGGTCAAGGCCCTGGACGACGTTTCCATTGAGATCGGCGGCGGCGAGTTCATGGCTCTCATGGGTCCGTCCGGTTCGGGGAAGACCACGCTGCTGAATATGATCGCGGCCATCGACCGGCCCACGTCGGGAGAACTGCTGGTGCTAGGCGAAAACATTTTCCGCTTTAGCGATTCCCAGTCCGCCCACTGGCGCAACGTGCATATTGGATACGTCTTCCAGACCTTCAACCTGATTCCCGTGCTCACCGCGTTCGAGAATGTTGAATTGCCGCTGCTCCTCACCAAGCTGAATTCACAGCAGCGTCGCGATCACGTGATGACGGCGTTGAAACTTGTGGGATTAGAAGAACGGGTGCACCATCTTCCCAAACAGCTTTCCGGTGGGCAGGAGCAACGAGTCGCGATTGCGCGCGCGATCGTCAGCGATCCCACGTTGTTGCTGGCCGACGAACCTACTGGCGATCTCGACAGCCACTCCGCTACCGAAGTGCTGGAGATCCTGAAGCGTCTGAATGAGGATTTTCACAAAACGGTGGTGATGGTGACCCACGATCCGCACGCGGCTTCGTACGCGCACGTCACTCGGCATCTGGAAAAAGGAATGCTGCTGCCAGCTTAGAAACATTGCTTGCAATGTCTCAGACAGCAAGCTGCGTCTCTAAAGTTGAGACACCGGTTGGGAAACCGGCCCGCTCCCGGAATCAGCCCGCTCTACCGGACTCGGATCGGATACCCACTGCCATGCCCGCCGGCCATTGTCTCGGACCACGCTCAAGGCTTCTCCATATTCCACCAACCGGTTGAGCACCGTGGTCACGGAAGCCAACGGGTCCTTGTGCCGAAGCAGTACGGCGGGAAGGCGCTGCTGTATCTGCTCACAGACTTCGCGCACCGCCAGCGGCCGGCCAGCCTCCATCAAAACCATGCGGCATGCTTTTGTAAAGCCGGGCTGGCGCCCTCCGGTCTTGCGATCGACCAGTTCCAGCAAATCTTCTCCCAGGATGTCATCGCCAAACAAATTGGCCAATCCCGAGATCGTCTGCTTCAAAGTGCCGATGCGTTTCATAATCTCAGCCCGCTGCCGCATCAACTGCCGCAGCTCTTCATGGGCTGTCTTGACCACTTCCTGAACATGAGGATCCCCGTTATGTAGAAGGGTTCCGTTGCCCGCGCCGTTGCCGCCGTTCACTCCGTGCTGCATAACTCCCACCTCCGAACTTGCCTGGACCAGACTTCGTGCTGATTTTCCCTTAGCACTCTGCACACCATTCCTTGGCCTAGATACGCAACGTCGGCGTCGCTGGTTCCAACCAAGCGAATCGGCCTGCGCGTCTCGTCTATGGTGTTCATTTCCGGGACGAATCAGCTCCCCTCACAACGAAGCTGATTGCTTAGTTTGACGTGAAGACTCAGGAAAGGTGAGGCAATTTACAAGAATGTGACAAGCAGTGCGAAACCGCGGACGAACCCCGCCTCATTGATGACGAAGTCGTGGGCATCCGCGCATACTGTGAGCACCGGACCAGACCGGGACACTTAGCGTTCAGCATTCGGCCCTTGAATGCATCCGATCTCACCGTGACCGCGCGCGTTAAATGCCGCTGAGAGCCAGACTCGTGACCGTCCGCAACTGGGATACCATGTTCGCGAATGAACAGTGGCTCCTGTTGCTCGAACATTTCGCATTCAAGGTTGAGCCTTGGAATTCTGCTCGCAGCATCTACCAAATGCCAAGCGCCGCAGTTCACATCTCATTTAGCGGAATCTTTCCGGCCATCGAGACTGAGCGCTCCCGAGCCAAATTGGGAAATGAGCAGTGCGCCTCCAAGCATGGTCACGTTCTTCAGAAACATGGCCATTTGCATCTGCATCATCATCGGGTCTTTCACTGCCCAGAAGTTGTGCATCATGAGCGTCACCGGGATCAGGAAAACCACCAGCAGCCATGCACCGACTCTCGCGCGGTATCCGAGCAGAATGCTTAGTCCTCCGAGCAATGCGAGAACTCCGGCCGCAGGAACCAGCAACCCGGCCAGGGGCACGCCCGCACTTGCGGCGTACGCGGCCTCCTGTTGAGAAAAGTGCATAAATCCCGCCATTATGAACATGGCGGAGAACAGGATTCGTCCCGCCAGGGTAATGACGCCCCCGGCAGACGCCCTACCATTCGTATTGCTCATTGCCCTCACAGTTTGCGAACTTTGCGATGCAGTTGAGATTGTGTTGCTTGCCATATCAGGCCTCCTTAGAGATTTGCGAACCGAACAGCTTCTGCATTCGGAAATAGATGTTGCGATTTCCAATAGGTTACTTTAAATAACTACTTGCTTTTGTAAAGCGGGCACTTTAAAGTAACTAAGTGAGGTAGGAACGTTGCGCCGTTACGCCCAGTCGCCTACGCCGTGCCCCATGGCGGGATTGCTCGAAGTCCTTACCCGGCCGTGGACCATGCACATTCTGTGGGCGTTATCTACAAACGGACCGACCCGGTTCGGGGCTCTGAGACGTCAGATTGAGGGGATTTCGTCCCGCGTCCTGACCGAGCGCCTGCGGCTTCTGGAGCGGAAGGGATTCATCTATCGCGACTACGAACCAACCATCCCGCCTTCCGTGACCTATGGCATTACTAAACGCATGAAGGATATTCAGAAGGTGCTGGGCGAATTGGATCAGCTGGCGCGAAAATGGCAACACGAGGACACACCTGCACTACGCAACAACGGAGAGCGAAGTCATGGAGCAGCGGCAGCGTCAAGTTGAGCGCCGTTTTCCACGTTCGTCCTTGACAAAATAATCATTCCTGTTAGAGTGCGGCCAATTGCTTCTCCCAGGAACACTGACGAAGGGACTCAGGTATGAAGAATGTTTATGAGGTTTTGAGGCAGAAGGAACTCGAACTGGCTCGCTTGGAAAAAGAAGTTGAGGCGTTGCGAGTGGCCGCTCCCTTGTTGTCCGATGACAAGGAGTCGATGCTCGAAGCCACCACCAACAAACCGACTCTGGCCAGTTCAGCGACGCAGCAACAGCCCATCCGCATCCCGCAAGCCGCGGTCAACGCGACCCCGCAGCCGGCGCGCGCCGCAGGATGGGAAGACACTGCCAAGCGCTGGCCGTAATCTCTGCGAAGTACTTCCCCCAACGCGCCCCACGAATAATTCGCGCGGGCGCCCGGTGTTCTTTTGTGCCCTTGTCGCTATTGTTCCGACCATCCCCTGTATCAAATTCCCGAAATTGAATCACGCGGGTCTTGATTCTGAAGGTACCCATGAGTGTATGGTGAGGAAATCCGGCCACCCGAGCGATGCTATACTCCACCTATAACTCTGGCCGACTTAATTTGTTTGGCAGCGCCTTCCGCCGAAGACGACGTCGCGAAAAAGCGTCGTTCCGGCAATTAAGCCATGAGTACCGCAGCGACGCCGGCACCAGTTCGTGGCACCACAAACACTCGCCGCGTGCCTCGTTTTCCCCTGGCCGTTCCCACCGATGTCACGATCGTACGCGCGGGAACTCCCCAATCGATACCCGGACGCTCCGTTACTTTAGGAGAGCGCGGCCTCGGCGTAGTGCTGGCGGGAGAACTGAATCCCGGCGATTCCGTGAACCTCGAGTTTCACCTACCTGACTTCGGCGGGCGGCTGAAACTGAACGCAGTGGTGCGTTATCAGGCGCTCATGCAATGCGGCCTTGAATTTCAGGGCCTCACGCGTGAGCAGCAAAAACTAATCGAACACTGGACTCGAACCCGCTCGATTTCGAATCCCAACCCGGCGTTTCCAGTTGCTGCTCCTGAATCCCCTGCTTCTTCCATCGTCCCCCCCGCGCTCACAGCTCCTGACCGGTCGCGTCACGGCGCAAGGTTTCGGCACATCCTGAGCATCGCAGTCTTCGCAACTCTTCTGCTAAGCGCACTCGGCTGGTGGCGTTGGCACCGGGCATGGGACGAACTGGAATCGCAGATACCGGCAGCCAATCCGCTGCCGCAACAAGCCCCGGCCTACGTTCCCGCGGAAGTGATGCAGCGATTGCTAACCCACAAGACTGAGCCGATTTATCCCGAGGCGGCAAGACAGGCAAATGTACAAGGCGTCGTAGTGCTTGATACGATAATCGCTCCGGATGGGAGTGTTCTTGACGTGCACGCCATCAGCGGCCCCGAAGAACTCGTGCCCGCAGCCGCGGATGCGGTGAAGTGGTGGCGCTTCCAGCCTTATCAGGCCAACGGCCATGCGGTCGAAGTGGAGACCAGGTTGGCCGTCGAGTTTCAAAGAAACTGACGGGCTGGTACCTGAGACCTTCGTCAGCCGCGAAGCGGTGTAAGAATGCAGCTCACTGAGCAGGCCGTGCGAACAAACAAACAAGGTGGAGAGGACGCTAGCCCCAGGCGCGAAGATCAAATACCCTTCCACTTACTTGGACGTTATCCGGTGCTTGCGAAAAGCATGCAGAATCATGGCACTGCTGATCGCGAAACTGCCTACCGCGCCGAGCGCCATTACCTCGGCAATCTGCGATCTCAAACCTAGAAAATCCCCAAACAACGCGCTCAGCGCGAAGCCGACTCCGAGAATGTTCAACCAGAGCGGCGCGTGCACGGGATTGCTCAGGCCGCGATTGTAAAAACGCATTTGCAAAAGCACCGCGGCCAATCCGATCGCGGCCACCACAACCACTGCGAGAGGACTGAAGAACGCGCTGCGCTTGGTGTACATCACCACCACGCCAAGCCCGCAGCACAGCAGGGCTGAGGTAATCACGGTCCAGCGGCGAGAGTAGGGACGGCTATCAGGCACGAGCATGGCTTCCCCGCATTTATACAGGGCTTTGGCCACGGTTTCAAACCGGAATGGCGCTCCGGGGGCGATTGACGAAAGAAAGCGAATCGATTCTAATAGTTTTTACTTTAGTTTCAGTTGCGACTGGTTCGCAGCTAATCCCACGAGTCAAAGGAAGGGTGCTTATGTTGAGTAGCGCGCATGTTGCGACCGAGTCGCAACTTGGAAGGTCCAAAACTGATCCCGCGATCACCCGGCCCTCCCTGATGAAAGAGCTGGCGGCGCGGCATATACGCATCACCGCTCAGAGGCGCCTGCTGGTAAATATCATTCAGGACTCGCCCCGGCACCTCGATGCGGCCCGGCTGCTCGAGATCGCCAGGAAACAGGATCCGGAGATCGACCGCGCCACCGTTTATCGAACACTCGCATTGCTCAAAGATCGCGGACTGATCGATGAACTGGATCTAATGCATATCGAAGGTGAAAAACACTATTACGAAGCCAAGACCAATCGCGACCATTGTCACATGGCCTGCTTCCGCTGCGGTGCCATCATGGAGTACACCAGTTCGTCATTCGAGAAACTGAAAAAAGAGATGGCCTCGCAGAGCGGCTTTCAGATCCGCGTAGTGAGGCTCGAAGTTGGCGGATTTTGCAAACGATGCAGGAAGTCCGCAAGGTAGCTCGTTAGGTTTTTGATGTCCATAGTTGCGACTCAGTCGCAATAACCACTTAACCAACAGCTAGAAACGTTTTCATCGAGAGAAAGGCGGAATGGCTGCTCGTCGGAAAAACAGTGCTTTCGGCAGTGCCCCTTTCGCTGGAAAGCGCTTCCGTCATCTTATTTCACGTCTTTCCTTCGCCTTGCTTGTATTTTTCGCCATCAATTCGTGGGCCGGGTTGGGCGGCAGCGTCTCCGGTACGGTGAAGGACGCCAGCAACGCCGTAATCCCGAAGGCCACGGTAACGGCAACCAACATCGCCACCGGAGTCCGCCAGCAAATCACCACAAACGATCGCGGATTCTACTTCTTTCCCGACCTGCCAGTGGGGCGCTATAGCATCGTGATCGAAAACACGGGATTCAAAGTCTATAAGCGCAGCGACATCGATATCGACACGAACAGCACACTCACCATTGACGCGGTCCTGCAAGCTGGCGGATACACCGAGGCGGTCACGGTGAGCGAGAACGCCGTTCGCGCGGAGACCTCCGATACCCAGATGGGGGATGTCATCAGCGGCAAGAAGATCGTAGCCGTGCCCCTGAACGGTCGCAGCTTCACCGATCTTCTGGCGCTCCAGCCGGGCGTTGTTCCGGCAACGTCACTCACCTCCAATACTCAACAGGACATCGGGGTCAGCGCGCTGTCGCCCTCCGGCGGTCTTAACCCAGGAACCATTTCGATCAACGGACAACGGGAATTCTCCAACGCATTCATCGTCAACGGCAGCGACGCCGAAGAAGATGTGAACTCCGGTACGGCGATCATTCCCAACCTCGACTCGATTGCCGAGTTCCGCATTCTTACCAGCAACTTCGACGCGGAATACGGAGGCCATGGCGGGGGACAGATCAACGTGGTCACGAAATCGGGCGCAAACGCATTTCATGGCGACGGATTCGAGTTCCTGCGCAACACCAACCTCGATGCACGCAACCATTTTTCTCCCGCCCGAGGAGCATTTGACCAGAACCAGTTTGGCGGAACATTCGGCGGACCCATCCGAAGAAGCAAAGTGTTTTTCTTCACCGACTATCAAGGGACTCGATTGACCCAGGGAGTCGACACAGGCCAGATCCCGGTTCCTTCGTCGCAGGATCGTTCCGGCAATCTGCTCGATCAGGCCAGTTCCCTGACCGGCACGGTCACCGGCCAAGCTTGGGCAAGGCTGCTCTCGGAGCAACTCGGATACTCCGTTTCCCCGGGCGAACCCTATTACGCGCGCGGATGCACAAGTAACTCCTGTGTTTTTCCCGGCGGGGTGATCCCGCGCAGCGCATGGTCGACGCCCGCGGCCAATCTGTTGAAATATATTCCTTCGCCCAACGCTGCGAACAACACCTTCTCGACTTCGGACTCCAACCAGAGTTTGCGGGACGACAAAGGAGCCTATCGCCTCGACTACAACAGTCCATGGGGATCGCTCTCGGCATACTATTTCTTGGACGCCTTCACGCTCAACAATCCTTATCCGGTGGCGCAGAGCGGGGCCAGCGTCCCCGGCTTCAATGCGCTCTATTTTGGCCGCGCTCAGTTGCTCAGCCTGGGTGACACCAAAATGCTCGGATCGACAGCGGTCAACGAGTTTCACTTTACCTACCTGCGCGATAAGAACGATCTGGGGAAGCCCATCGGCGGACTCGGCGTAAGCCTGGACTCGCAGGGATTCGTCACCGGCGCGGGAACTCCCGGCATTGTGCCCCTCAATCCCCAAGGCGAGGGGGTCGAGAACCTTGTCTTCAACGCTTTTTCTATTGGCACGAACGCCAACGAACTGAAGCAGGCTAACAATACTTTTCAGTGGATCGATAACTTCTCCAAAGTGCTGGGTCGCCACACCCTGAAACTCGGCGTGGAATTTCACTACGACCAGATCAACACCAACCCGATCGCGCAATTCAATGGCAACTTTCTGTTCACGGGAAGCGAAACCGGTTCCGACTTCGCAGATTTTCTACTAGGGATTCCAAGCCAGTACAACCAGAGCCAACTGCAGCCGTTTTACGGACGCAACAAATTCTGGGGATTGTACGCGCAAGATGGCTGGCGCCTGCGTTCGAACCTCACCCTGAACTACGGCCTGCGCTGGGACCGCATCGAACCGTGGTATGAACAGAACAATGGAATCTCGACCTTCGAACCAGGCAGGCAGTCGCTGGTCTTTCCCGGTGCGCCCAGGGGAATTCTATTTCCCAACGATCCGGGCATCCCGCGAACGCTCGCGCCCCCCGGAAACCTTGATTTCGCTCCTCGCATCGGCCTCGCGTATTCGCCGGCGGGGACCGACGGGACGATTCTCGGCAAGATTCTGGGCGGGCCGGGCAAAACCAGCATACGAGCTGGCTTCGGCATGTACTATACCGCGATCGAAGCGCTGACTCTGGGAATCCTGGCTGGGAACGCTCCTTTTGGCATTACCTATTCGAGTCCCGCCCCACCGCTTTTCGCCACGCCCTTTATCACCGCCTCAACTGGGCAGAACCAGGGCCAGCCGTTCCCGGTCGCACTGGTCACGCAGCCGGTGTCCAGCAGCCATCCAAACTCGAATATCAACTGGTCCCAGTACGAACCGATCAGCGGTATCCCCGGATATGCCGCCAGCAACCGCATCCCCTATGTCGAGGAGTACCTGTTTTCACTGCAGCGTCAACTCGGAGCGAACACGGTGCTGAGCGCCAGCTACGTGGGAACTCAGACGCACCGGCTTCTGGTGATGGAGGAAGCCAACCCCGGCGACCCCGCGCTTTGTTTGAGCCTGAGCCAGCTGTACCAAGTGGCACCCGGTTCCCCGACATGCGGTCCGTTTGCCGAGAGCAATGTATTCACTACTGCCTCCGGCCAGGTGATCCACGGAACCCGCGGTCCGCTGGGCCCGAATTTCGGCAGCGACACCAACCAGGCCACCATCGGGAAATCGAATTACAACTCTCTTCAAATCAGCCTGCGCCACACCAGTGGACCGCTGGAATTGTCCGCCGGATATACCTACGGCAAGTCTCTGGATGAATCTTCCAATTTGGGAGAAGAAGTTAATCCCATCAATCCCGCCCACAGCTACGCATTGTCGTCCTTTGACATTACCCACAACTTCGTCGTGAGTTACAACTACAAGCTTCCTTTCGACAACCTGTTCCGCGCCTCCAATCCCTGGACGCAGGGATGGGAACTCTCCGGGATCACTCATTTCAGTACGGGTCTGCCCGTGACTCTGCTCAACTATGGAGACAATTCTCTGCTGGGCGCCGAACCAAATGGCATCAACAACTATGGCATTGATGAACCAGACTACAGCGGCGGTCCGTTAGATCTCAATCACAATCCCCGCAACGGACAGCTTTATTTCAATACCTCCCAATTCAGCGAGAATGCCTTGGGCACACCGGGCACGGCCAGGCGGCGCTTCTTTTACGGACCGGGGCTGGACAACTATGATATGGCCCTGCTCAAAACCGTCCGTCTGAGCGAATCGAGGTCCCTTCAGTTTCGCCTCGAAGGTTTCAACATTTTCAACCACGCCCAGTTCTTTGGACCTCAATCGGTCGACGGCAATATCGGCAGCTCCACCTTCGCCCAAGTCATCCACGCCGACCCACCCCGCCTGCTTCAGCTGGGCGCGAAATTCCTCTTCTAAAGGAAGCTGGATCAAGGTGGCAGCTTGAGCCGTTAGGACACACAGCCTTGCGTGCTGTGGAAATCAAACCTACCCTCCTACGCCTGCTATCCACTCTGCTTGCCGGGCTCCGCCATGGTTCACTGCGTAGAGGGCAAGCTCGACCCGGCTCGAAAGTCCGAGCTTGTCAAAGATATGGAACACATACTTCTTCACCGTGTGCTCGCTCAGCCCAAGCTCGCGGGCGACTTCGCGGTTGCTGAGTCCATCTGCGACCAAGGCCACGACCTGCTCCTGGCGCGGCGTAAGTAAATTGACTCCGCAAGCGTTCACCATGCGCAGCGAAGGCACCCGGGTTACGATCTCGACCAGGTATTGCAGTTGCTCGCTGTTTGCCCACACCTGTCCCTGATGAACACTGTGGATGCACTTACACAGCAAACGGAACGGGTAGTCGGCAAAGCAGAACAAGCCTTTCACCCCGGAGCGAAAAGCATTGACCACCGAGTCGCGGTTCGATTCGCCTAGCACCAGAACCTTGGCGATATCGGGATGCGACAAATGCAGGCGGCGGACGTTGGCCATATCCTGGCCGGCTAGTTTGGGATGATCAGCATTCATGAGGATTACATCGACATGAAAGTCTGCGATGGTGCTCAGGATGACGTTCATATCGACGCCGCAGGAAGCAACACGGAATTCTGGGCGCCGGCGTAGCGCGCCCACCAACAGTTGACTTTGCATCTGATTGGAGTCGGCGACCAGGACACCGATCGAATTCGAAGTGGCAAGGAGTTCGGATTCCATAAGTTCACACGCTCGTTATAACCGTTGAGTTAATAATAAAGACGGAAGCGATGTGAGCGCTGTGACAGCGCTACGTCCTAGCAAGAATTATTTGTGTGGAAAACTTTAAGGAAAACCGAGCGCCAACCCAGATTTTCCCGATATTGCACATCGGCGTAGTTGACAGCAGCGGTTGGTCGTCGCAGCGTTTTTCAGGAATCGCGGCTGGTTCACAAACTAGTCACGAAGCCCTTGTCACGTCCTCTTTGGTGGATGCAACCGACAGGGCAGTTGGTGACCGTCCCTAACACGACGAGAACATAAGCTTGGCCATCTCGTACGATCGTTGGCATTGCTGATTCGCATTGCCGCCAACTTGCCGCCCTGGCACTCCCGCCGCCGTGCCAACTAGATACTTTTGTGGACAGTACTTCCCATGTCTTGTCACTTCTGGCCTTGGAGGTTAAGTTCTAAGAAGTTCGACAAACAGAAAGGATGCAGTTCCTCGGTAGCAAAGTCGAGGCCTGAACGGAAATGAAGACTCACAGATTGGATTATCGCGTTCTGGCTCTCATCTTTTGCCTCATACAGCAGGGGTTGCTGGCCGCGGCTCAAGAGCAACAGCCTCGAGCTGTTGCTGAACAGATTGGGTCGGCGGCAAGCATGAAATCCGGTGCGGCGGGCGGTCCTGGGACCTCCAAGTCGACGAGTCCAGCCTTGACGGGCGTGCGCCGTCCGCTTTACCGGCTTTGCAAAAGTGATGTGGTGACGATTTCTTTCACATTCTCGCCGGAGTTCGACCAGACCGTGAGCGTGCAGCCGGATGGTTACGTTACCTTGACGGGCGTGAAGCAATTGCCCGCGGAGGGCGTGACCGTTCCTGAGTTGCAGGAGGCGATTGGCGAAGCATACGCTGGCGTGTTGCACGATCCAGAGGTCACGATCATACTCAAGGATTTCGACAAGCCCTATTTCATCGTGGGCGGCGAGGTGAACCACCCTGCCAAGTACGAATTGCGCTCCGACACCAGGGTCACCGAAGCGGTCGCGATTGCGGGAGGTTTGACGCCGCGAGCCAAGCATTCTCAAGTGGTCCTGTTTCGAAGGGTTTCCGATGATCTGGTCGAGTCCCACTTGCTGGACGTGAAGACGATGCTGAAATCACGGACTTCGGCGGAAGACATCCACCTCAGGTCCGGTGACTTCTTATTTGTACCGCAAAATCTGATTTCCAAGATCAAGCAGTACCTGCCCACGTCAAGCATGAGCATGTACGCGAGTCCGACACAGTTCTAGAAGGACTGGAGTGCAACAACGGGAGCGAATCGCCAATAAACACGAACAAACCGAACCAGAAATGACAACTTGGACTTTCATATGCCGGAGGAACTTAGGCTTATCCCGAGATCGACGCGTGTCCCTTCCCCCACCTTGCGCGATCTGCTATCTGTGGTTTTTCGGCAGCGCCGGCTGGCGGTGATTTCGTTCGTTTTGGTCTTCCTCGCGATTGTTCTCTATGGCTTAGTCGCACCCCCTTACCAGGCTGAAATGAAGGTTCTGGTACGTCGGGGCCGGGTCGATCCCGTGGTCACTTCGACGCCGAGCCAGGCGGAGTTCGAACGCGAGGGCGTGACCGAGGAAGAACTGAACTCCGAAGTGGAATTGCTGCACGATGACGAAATCCTGCGGACTGTGGTGCGGCATGCTGGCCTGCTTTCTGAGGGACACTCTTGGTTCTGGAGCCTGTTTGGGGACAACCAAGAACGGCAACTGGCTCGGGCGGTGCGTCGGATCGACAAGCGGTTGACCGTCGAGGCGGTGAAAAAAGCAACCATGATCACCGTGGACTACAAATCTTCTGACCCGGCCCAGGCGGCCGACGTGCTCCGTTCCCTGGCGGCCGCGTATCTTGCGCGGCATGAACAACTGCACCGTCCCTCGGGAGAATTCAAGTTCTTCGATCAGCAAGTCGTGCAGGCACGCGGTGGTCTTGAGGAAGCAGAATTGCAGTTGATGAGGTTCGGAGCTGATCAGGGAGTGACTTCCGCCGCTCTCGAGCGCGATATGGTCCTTCAAAAGTTGAGCGAAGCCGATGCAGATGCCCGGCAAACCCAAGTGTCGGTTGCGGCAACCTCGGAGCGGGTTCGGGTGCTGGAGACAAAACTGGCGTTACTACCCGAGCGAATCACCACGCAGATTCGCGATTCCGACAACCCACAACTGATGGAAAAGATGAAAGCGCGGCTGCTTGAGTTGCAGCTGAACCGGACCGAACTGCTTACCAAGTTCGAGCCTTCGTATCGTCCGGTTCAGGAGTTGGACCGGAAGATCGCAGAAACCAGGGCTTCCATCAAGGCGGAGGATCAGGCGCCCATACGGGAACGCACCAGCGACCAGGATCCAGATCATGAATGGGCAAAGGCCGAGTTGTTAAAGACCCAGGTCGAACTGAATGCGCTTGGGGCACATGCCCATGCGGAAAACGCGCTCTTGGCACACTATCGAGAAGCGGCGAGTCAACTGGGAGACCATGCCATCGAGCAGGAGCAGTTGCTGCACGATTTGAAGGCGGCCGAGGATAAATACCTGCTGTATCTCAATAAGCGCGAGGAGGCGCGGATTGGAGACGCGCTCGACGAGGGCGGAATTCTGAATGTGACCATCGCGGAGCAAGCCACGGTTCCGGCACTGCCGCAGCTTTCCGGGCTGGGCTTCGGACTGCTTGGCTTGGCAGGCGCGAGCACCTTGAGCATTACCCTTGCTTTTGTGGGCGATTACCTCAATCCGGCATTTCGAACCCCCGACGAAATCGTCGCCTACCTGGGAAGTCCGGTGCTGGCTTCGCTACCCGGCAGAAACGAATAGGAGCGTTCGGCAGGACATAGTTAGAGATTTCGAGCTACAAGACGCAAGAACAAATCGGTAGAAGTATTCGTTCGAGGAAAGGGACAATGAGCACATTTGTTGATCTTTTGCCACAGACATTTGACGATGTCTTTGAACCCGGCACTGTCGAGGCCGAACGCGAACAATTTCGCCAGCCCGGACTCGCCGGTTGGAATCGAGACACTTTCGCCGAGGAGCAGATCCGGGGATTAGTGCGACAGATATTCTTCCCGGGGTGGCCGAGGCCAGCCCATCAAGTCGTTTTCAGTCCGGTGGATCCGGAAACCGATATCAGCGGAATCTGCATGCAGATCGGCTTGGCCTTATCCGCACAAGTATCAGGAACGACTTGCCTGGTCGAGGCAAACCTGGACAGCCCGGGATTGGAGCGGGTTATCGAAAATAACGGCCATGATTTGATTGCGAATCAAGAAGGGCCCACCTTTCCAGACCTGTCCCGCAGGCGTTCGAACCAGCTGTGGCTTATTCCCAGAAATGATTTCCTGGGCGAAAGCGAAAGTGGCTTGTCCGGCTCCGGGTTACGTGACCGATTAGCCGAGCTGCGCCAGACATTCGATTACACCGTACTCTACGGCCCGCCCGCGGGCAGAGGCAGCGAAGCGGCATTACTAGGCAGTTTGTGCGACGGCGTAGTTTTGGTCGTAGAAGCAAACTCCACCCGGCGCGTAGCCGCGCAGAAGGTTAAGGAACGCCTGCACGCGGCAAAGGCTCGGCTGCTGGGAGCGGTGTTGAGTGGCCGGACATTCCCAATCCCGGAGGCTATCTATCGAAAGTTGTAGGAAGGAACACGCGTATTGCGTGATCGGTCTTTGCAAAAACCACAAATCGTTTGAGATAGATATCCAGGCAACAAGAATCCTCGTCGGAGGCCACTGAGAAACTTCGTGAGAAACAGAGCAAAAATCAATCGGGACTCAATTAGCGGAGCCGCGTTCCAAGAATCGTCTTGATGACTGCTGCACCCAACCTTTCTCTACCCCGCAGCACCCAAGCAGAACAGTGGTATTCGATTCAAACCCGGTACCGGTTTGAAAGGAAAGTCACGGCTCAACTTCAAAGCAAAGGTCTTCAGACGTTCCTTCCGCTGCTCGAGGAATTTCACCGATGGAGCGATCGCCGTCAACCCATCTATATTCCCCTCTTCTCGGGCTACACGTTCGCGCATTTTGACTTGTCCGCCGGAGTGCGGATTGAACTCCTCCATACTGAGGGCGTGATCGGCGTGATCAGTGTCAGAGGGGTGGCAACTCCAATTCCAGCCAAGCAAATTGACGATCTGCAACGGTTGTTGTCGCAGAAAGTTCCCTGTGCACTTCACGCTTTTCTGAAAATAGGACAGCGGGTGCGAATTCGAGGCGGATGTCTCGACGGGCTGGAAGGAATTCTCGAACAACGTGCGGAAAAGAACTTGGTGATTGCCATCGAATCGATCCAGCGCGCAGTCGCCATCACTATAGAAGGATACGAACTGGAACTGATCTGACGTGAGCTCCCCGGAACCAATCAGGCCTGTAACCCCGATCCGCAAGTTCGCGTTTCCGTCGCGATTGATTCCTGGAGATCAATCATCGACCGGCAGCGTTCCTCGGAAGAAATCCTCTTCAGTAACTGTGGATGCGCGATTCTGGGAGTGGCAAGATCCGGATGGCCTCGCAGAAAAGCGGAAGCGCAATTTGTTTGAAGTGCTGGCGGAAGGCTTGTTTCCTAGACTTTCCGTTCATGGCCAACGCTGGAATCTTGTCCGGCAGGTAAGCGCGGACTTTCTTCTGATCATCGTCGGCTTCGCTGCCGTTGGCCATCTAATCGTACTTCTGGAGTTTGCGGTCTACCACGACCCAGCGGCGCTGCTGCGTCCCGAACCGTTTCCCACAGCTGGACCGGGGTTGCTATTGCTCTACGGCGTTCTGTTCACCCTGCTGGGTTTCTCCGAGCGCCTTTATCACCCCGAAACCATTCAGCTACCGCAGCGCGAAAGATGGGTCCTCGGCAAAGTTGTTTTTTGGTCAGCCGCACTCGTGGTTGTGGCAGTGGGATGGTCCGGACCTCATTTGATTTCATTGACGACCCTGGCAGCCAGCGCGCCGCTCAACTTCCTGATCATGCTCGGCTGGAGGAACTATTGGCGACGCATGCCCGCGCGACCGGCGCAGAGCGGGCGCAAAATGCGGAACGTCCTGATTATTGGAGCAGGAAGGGTCGGCCGCAAACTCGCCACCTCCATGGGCGATGACCTTTCAGGCCGTTGTGAGGTGACAGGCTTTCTTGACGAAGATGAACCCATCGGCGGCGACGTACACGGCCGCGTGGAAGATCTCTCCCGCATACTGCGAACCGATTTCGTCGATGAAATCATCCTGACCGGCCCGCAGCATCCCGACGTAGCCCGCCGAGTCATTCGAGAGGCGCGACGCAATCAGATCGATGTCAAGGTGGTTCCTGATCTGTTCGGATTCGAACCGGACGATCCATTGGTTCTCGAGCGGTTCGGCAACATCTCAGTTCTGACCTTGCGCGAGGAACGGATGCCGGTCTTTAGTTTGTTCCTCAAGCGCACGGTTGATGCAGTGTCTGCCGCGGTAGCGCTGGCGGTCACAGCTCCCTTGCTGACGATCATTGCACTAGTGATTAAGTGGGAGTCACCGGGGCCAGTGCTCTATCAGGCGCAGCGAGTCGGGTTAAAGGGACGGCGGTTCCGATGCTATAAGTTCCGCACTATGGATGCGGGCGCCGACAAGCTGAAGGAACACCTTCGAGCAAGCAATGAGCGTCAGGGACCATTCTTCAAGATGACCGACGATCCGCGGATCACACGCGCAGGAAGGTTTCTACGCCGCTACAGCCTGGATGAGCTACCCCAACTCTGGAATGTGGTGCAGGGTGAAATGAGTCTGGTGGGGCCGCGGCCCCATCCGTTGGACGACTTTGAGCGTTACGACTTGGCCGATTTGCAGCGGTTGGACGTACCCCCGGGACTTACCGGGTTGTGGCAAATTACGGCGCGACGCGATCCATCGTTTGAGCGCGGGCTGGCGCTTGACCTGGAGTATATAAGGAGCTGGACCCTGTGGAAGGACTTTCGGATCCTTTACAAGACGGTTTCCGTGGTTCTGCATGGAAGCGGCGTGTAGACAATGTCCTCAGTCGCACATCCGGCAGGGCGAATTCCCGGCAGGGATGCCCTGGCATGGGCTATTTACGGAGCATTGCGACCGTGGCACGCATTGATCGTGGCGCCGTCGCTGCTCTTCTTAGCCACTTTGGCGCTAATGCTCTTTCATCCTCCAGACTTCAATTTCCATTCCGTAGATCGAGTCGCCTTTGGGCTGCTGATTCTTGTAGTGCTGCTGCGCATGTGTGTCCTGCAGCAGCCACTGCGATGCGGCGGCACGATCTTATGGCCCATGCTGGCTCTGCTGGTGCTGGCATTCTGCGGCGCTCTTGCCCAACCTAATGACGCGGAGACCTGGAGTCTGTTTGCCGCCAAATGGCTGGTGCCATTCACGCTTTATCATCTGGCGGTTTATGTCTTCAACGACGAGCGCTCTTTGCACAGGTTCGAGACGTTCTCATTGATTGTGCTGGCATATCTCAGCCTGACCGCCATTTTTTTCATGTTCGACGCCAAACAGTTCATCTTCCCTCGCTACATTCTGGACGAAAGTCTGGGCTACCACGCCGATCGAGCGCGCGGGCCGTTTCTGCAAGCTGTGGCCAACGGCGTCACCCTGAATTTGCTCGGCATCGTCGCCCTGAATTCGTTCCGTCGGAGGCGGCTGCGGGGCATCGTGGGGATCCTTTTTCTGGCAGCGCTGTCGCTGGCCATCTTGGCCACGAAGACGCGCGCGGTATGGTTGTCCTTTGCCCTGTCAGTTCTCGTTTTACTTTTCTTCTCTCCCAGCCGGCGATTGCGGCGAGCCTGCCTATGCCTCGTGCTTGCTGGCGGCATAGGACTCGCCGCGGTCGTCACTCTTGCCGATCGCAATACGTCCTTGGGAGATCGACTGCAAGAACAGGGGCCTGTGACCTTCCGCATGGCCATCTATCAGGCAGGTTGGGAAATGTTTTTGAAGAAACCGCTTACCGGATGGGGAGCGGCCGATATGCAAACCGAACTCTCAAAAAGGATCAGCGATTTTCATCAGGAGCAGTTCTTTTTTCACAACACCTATCTTGAGATCGTCGTCCAATACGGGCTGGTGGGCTTGCTGTTCTACCTGTGGATTGTGGTTGATCTCTTCAAGCTGGGTCGAAGTAGGAATCCAGCAGGCTTTCCGGCGGGCAGCAGTTTCCTCGATCAAGAGTTTCGATCGCTATGGCCGTTGCTGCTGGGAGTTTACTTGTTGAATGGCTCGTTTGTGGTCATGAACTACCAGTTCGTGAACGGGTTTTTATTCACTGTGGCGGGCTTGCTAGTCGCCCAAAATCGTCGCAACGAAGCGATCGAACCCAGCGCTTTGAAGTACTGATGCCGATTGTTGCTTACCTCGCTAATCAATTTCCTTCTCCAGTTGAGCCGTACGTGGCGCGGGAAATCCATGAACTGCGTAGGCGTGGTGTAACTGTGATCCCGTGTAGCGCGCGTCGTTGCGAAGTTGCTCTGGACCCCGAGTTGCGAGCCTTAGCGTCTGAAACCCTGTACCTGCAACCGCTCCGCGTGAAGCTCCTGATCTACGCGGCGGTGATGTGCCTGCTGAGGTTCCCTGTGCTCAAGGATTTCTTGGCTCGCGCGCTGTGGCAGGGAAGCGAACCTTGCAAGCGTCGATTGCGAACTCTTCTGCATACCTGGCTTGGAGTTTACTACGCACTTCGTATCCAGCGATTCGGCGTAGAGCACATCCACGTGCACCATGGATATTTTGCCTCATGGATCGCAATGGTCGCGGCTCGTTTTCTCGGAATTGGATTCAGCATGACTCTACATGGATCCGACCTGCTGCTGCACCCTTTGTATCTCGACACAAAACTGAAACACTGCAAGTTCTGCGTGACTGTTTCTGAATTTAATAGAGCGCATGTTCTCAAACACAATCCTGAAATTCCGCCGGAAAAGGTCTTGGTGCAATATATGGGGATCAAGCCCGGCAACGAGCACCTTCCGACTCGGAAAGGACGCCGCACAAACCCCCACCTGGATATGCTCGCCGTCGGACGCTTGCATCCGGTAAAAGATCACGCATTTCTGGTTCGAGCCTGCCGTCTTTTAAAAAATCGCGGCGTACCGTTCACCTGCGTGATTGCGGGCGAGGGGCCGGAGCGCGCGTCCGTCGAGGCTACGATTCGTAATTTGGATCTCCAAAACCAGGTCCGGCTGCTTGGCCATTTGTCGCGGCAACAGCTCGCCGCGCGCTACCTAACCTCCGATATAGTGGTGCTCACCAGCCGCAGTGAGGGCATTCCGCTGGTCCTTATGGAAGCGATGGCGTACGGCACGCCAGTGCTTGCCCCCGCGATCACGGGCATTCCGGAACTGGTATTCGACGGCACAAATGGTTTTCTCTATCGTCCGGGTTCGCTTGAAGACTTTGTGGCGCGGGTAGAGCTCATTCATCACTCGGAATCTGCTCTCGGCCCGCTTTGCAGAGCAGCCCGCCTGCACGTTCTGGAGAATTTCAATTGCGAAAAGAACCTGGCAACCTTCTCCAATCTCTTTCTCAGCCACCTCACTCTCACCCACCCCAGTCCACCTCCGGAGAGCTATTTTCATGAGAATTCTCTATTGCAATAAATACAATTTCCCGTTCAGCGGCACTGAGGTTTACATGTTCGAGCTCATGAACATGATGAAAGCTCAGGGGCACGAGGTCGCTCTTTTTTCGATGGCCGACCCTCGTGGCCTGCCCACGCCCTACGACGCGTTCTTCCTGCCACACATCGATTTCAAGGACCCTGCCCACGGATTGCTAACGCGCGCCAAACTAGCAGCCCATGCGATTTATTCCACCGACGCGCGGCGGCGATTGCGGCAAGTCATCGCCGCTTTTCATCCTGACGTCGCTCACGTGCGCAACATTTATCACCATCTCTCTCCGTCGATTCTCTGGGAACTGAAGGCGCAAGGCGTGCCAGTTCTCTATCACTTGAACGATTTCAAATTGCTCTGTCCCACCTACAACATGGTCGCGAAGGGACGCGCCTGCGAACGCTGTCGCGGCGGAAAGTTCAAACATGTTCTTACCGAGGGCTGTTACGCCGGGCCACGTGGTTCGGCGCTGGTATTAATGGCAGAGGCCTATTTCCATCGTTGGTTGGGAACTTATCGGAAATGTGTGGATCAGTTTCTGACCCCCAGCGGTTTTGCGAAGGAGAAACTTCTGCAAAATGGGTTTGACCCAAAAACGATTACGGTGCTTCCTCATTTCCAGAAGTTGCCGGTGGAAGTGCCGCCGAATGCGGCGCCCAACGCTCCCGTCCTCTACTTTGGCCGCTTGTCGGCCGAGAAGGGAATCGCCGACCTCCTTCGGGCCATGAAACATCTGCCACACGTGCAACTCCAGATTGCGGGCGATGGTCCGCAGCGATCCGAACTGGAAAGCCTGGCTCGTGAGTTATGCCTGACAAACGTGAAATTTGCTGGACACGTAGGCGGCAAAGTTCTTGACCACATGATCGCTTCGGCCTGCTTCACCGTCTTGCCTTCGCATGCTTACGAGACGCTGGGTAAGACCATTCTTGAGTCCTACGCATGGGGACGTCCGGTGGTCGCGTCGGACCTCGGTTCGCGGCGCGAGCTTGTCGACCAAGGCGAGACCGGACTTCTGTACGCTCCAGGGAACGTGGAGCAATTGGAGAAAGCGATCTCCTTTCTTATTGAGCGTCCAGAACTGGCAGTGCGAATGGGCCTTACGGGCCGCAGACTTGTGGAAACCAGGTACACGCCTGAAGCCCACTATCGCGCGCTGATGTGCCTGTACACGAGAATGAGGCCATGGCCACGCAAGGCCAGGAAGACCGTAGTCCTGCCTGTTACGGTGCCCTCGCCGTTACGCGTAGCATTCATCGGTGGACGCGGCGTGGTTTCAAAGTACAGCGGGATCGAAACGTATTACGAAGAAGTCGGCAAACGGCTGGTGGAAATGGGCCACGACGTCACCATTTATTGCCGCAGTTACTTTACCCCAGCCCTGCCAAAGTACGAAGGAATGCGGCTGGTTAGGCTGCCCACTTTCCGTTCAAAGCATCTGGAGACATTCGTACACACGCTCCTGAGTACGGTCCATGTGATGTTCAGCAGCTGCGACATCGTGCACTACCATGCGCAGGGGCCGGCGCTATTTTCGTTTTTTCCACGCCTGGCGGGGAAGAAAACTGTGGTCACGGTTCAGGGACAGGATTGGCGACGAAAAAAGTGGGGGCGCCTCGCGTCGTTCACTCTTCGTCTCGGCGAACTCGCGTCTGCGCGGCTGCCCAACCGCACTATGGTCGTTTCGCAGGTCCTGCAACAGCACTATCAGACGGCTTACGGAGTTCAGACCACATACGTGCCAAATGGATCGTTGATTCGCAAACGAGTGATTCCGTCGCAAATGGCGGAATGGGGACTGGAACCAGACAATTACATTCTGTTTCTCGGCAGATTCTCTCCCGAAAAGAATTGTCATTTGCTAATAGAAGCGTACGAAAAGCTCGATACCGGTATGAAGTTGGTGCTGGCCGGCGGATCGAGTCACACGAATGCCTACGTCGACGAACTGCGTAAGCATCAGAGCGAGCGCGTCCTCATCCTGGATTGGGTCCACGGTGCCGCCCTGGATGGACTGCTGACAAATGCCGCCCTCTTCGCCCTGCCGTCTGATTTGGAAGGCCTTTCTCTGGCTCTATTGGACGCTATGGGAGCGGCCGTCTGTGTGCTAGCCAGCGATATTCCCGAAAACCGTGAAGTAATCGAAGATACCGGCTTCACTTTCCAACCGGGAGATGTAACCGACTTGGCGCGCATGTTACGGTTGCTTCTCGCCGACGCGCGCGCCCGCACGGTCGCGGGACGAAACGCGCAGGCGCGAGTCCGGGAGCGCTATCTATGGCCGCGAATTACCGCCGAAATTGGACGCGCGTATGTGGAATTGACCGACCGAGTCGGCGCACCCGAGCGATACGCTCCAGAAAAAGCCGCGGCCGGAGAGGCCTCGAGACAAATCGGATAGCGCACAAACTCAC
>Ga0209415_10003591_pt1 | contig 28836 bp, 32 predicted proteins | sample PeaSoiSIISIP2007_FD_187696 | JGI IMG/M metagenome (GOLD analysis project Ga0209415, IMG submission 187696) | Peat soil microbial communities from Weissenstadt, Germany - SII-SIP-2007 (SPAdes) (version 2) | ecosystem: Environmental > Terrestrial > Soil > Wetlands > Peat | place: Germany...
ATCTGTAAGACGCCCACGAGAAACGTCATGAGAAAAAGCATTTGATAGGCATTCGGCAGTCCCATATAACGGATCATAGCGCTGGCCGTGAGCAAACAGATGGCATTAGTGGGTCCGGTAATCAATTGATTCGAGCAACCAAAGGCTGAACCGATAATGGCTGCTACAATACCTGTATAGAGACCATAAACTGGGCTAACGCCCGCAATCAGGGCATAAGCCATATACTGTGGAATACCTACCACGGTCACGGTCAAAGCGGCAATCAAGTCTTTCCTAATATTTTCCTTTTTATACCCTCTAATCGTTTCAAGTATCGGCATGTACTTACTGAGTGTTAAGCCTGACATACGTATCCCACCTTTCATCAAAATCACACCACTCGGAGATCGGCTCTTGATATGATGTCAAATTTTTAGCTGCACTTTCACAGATTTGTGATATAATAGCTGTAATATACCTTCTTAGCGGCCTTTAGAGGCTGCTTTTTTTATTGATAACTCTGAGCTCTAACGTTCCCGAACATATTTGCCCTCCCCTTTTTAAGACAGCAACCATTACATTGTGAGCCGTAACCCTTCTCCCTTCTCTTGCACTTCCTTTCCAATTAAATATTACGATTAACATAAATAAAGATTAACATTGTATTAACACTACGTCTATAGAGTATCGGTATACTCATAATCAATATATACTATGTTAAGATGCCTCTAATCGTTCCGTTTTGTTCTCAACATCAAACCAACAAGCAATATGCTACCGTATCCTAGTGCTACAGATGTGATCATAGCAAAAAAGGCACCGCTTCATTATGCCGATGCCTTTTTTGCTGATATACTTCTTAATGCGTTATTATTTGCTACTATACTGGTTGATCATAGAGATCATCCGTTGTCGTATCGATAATTTTTATATCTCGTTTAGAAATGAGTTCACCGCCAGTAGTAATGAAAATATTCTTCGTGATGATTTGATCCATGACGGCTTCGATTTGGGCTGCGGTCAAACTCGCCATAGGGTCTGGTAAAGTGATCGTCACCACGTTCCCCGAGGAGTTATTGAAGGTCATTCTCAAGACCTTTTTAGTTGTACTTGCCATTAATTATTTCTCCTCTCTTTTCTTGCTACTTACGTTAATTTACCGAAATTCATTATTCTATTATATTACTCAGTTAAGTCGATCCGATTATCTCTACGCACTCCAATTAAAGGGTAGACCTGCAATCCATAAAGGGCTACAACCACATCATAAACATCTTGGTCTGGAGCACTTGATTTCACATTGGCTAAACTACGCTGACTTAGTTTGGGTGCACCTTGTGCGGTCGAACCGATCTGAAAGGTTATGACCACCACGGAGTCTTTATTACTCGCCACAACAGCCATTTTCTTCACTCCCTTTCTAAACAATGGATCAAATCCTCTCGAATCAAAAAGCAGTCGTTTTCTGCCGACTGCTTTACAAAGACAAGGGGATTCACATATCTCTAGGGCAGGTAGAGATTATGTGAACCATCCCCTGCCCGAGAAGGTTTGTCCTAATCTCAGTATATTTACTTAGATTTGTTTCTGTCACAAGTTTGGAAATATCGGGAATGAAATATCACCTAATCTATGAAATCCGTCCAGTTACCCCCGACTGCCTCGGCAATACGTTTAGCCCATGTTGGACTCATCTGACGTTTACCTCGTTCCAAATCGCTGATGATATTAGCGGGGATTCCAGCCTTTTCCGCTAATTCCTTTTGAGTCCCAATAGCCGCTTTGAGGCGAGCTTTTCTTATTTTTTGACCTTCATAGATTACTTGGTTTTTCTCTCTCAAACTACAAGCTCCTCTCCATCCTTTTTAACAGAGTTTAGCAGGAATTGATGGTGAGATCTTCCTTTGATTTAATGCTTCAAATTCATCAGAACGCTTATTGTTATTGGTTGCTATCTCCAATTATCATTATATGGACAAGGATTGTCATCTGTTCGATTAACTATAACTCGATGTCTCTAACGAAAAACCCGCCCACTATTTAGAGTGGAGCGGGTTATATGTATCGAAAAAACCGAACGCTCAGGGATGTCTCACCACTTTCTTCTTGAATCCAGTCATCTTTTTTATAGAAACTTACAGCTCGTTCATTCCACGCAAAAACTGATAATCCTACTTTTTTAAAGCCTTCGCGTTTCATGTCTGAGCAGAATTGACTAGTTAATCTATTTGCTATGCCAAATCCTCTATACTTTGAGTCAACTCCAATGGCCAATAGCCTTGCTGGTACGAACTCGTTGTGTTGATCGACGAGACTTGCTCCTTTCGAAGGCGAAAGTAAGGCCTTAAGAGCATAGCGAATATGGCCTACCCTTTTAATAATATGTTTCCTTACATAAGAATCAATTAGATATCTCTGCAAAACACTCAAGGCTAAAGTTCCAAAATTCTGGTTATAAAACTTGTAAAAGGGATCCTTATCTATAGTGCCGAGCAGAAAGCCAACGAGATTTCCGTCACATTTCGCTACATATCCAAAATTAGTTGGAGCGTTCATAAATTGGGAACAAAGGAGCTTAAGGAAATCTTGGCCCATGTGACCAAGAAAATGCTCCGAAAAGGTATCTTCGAATAATCGGGCAGTTTCTGGTAAGTCATTTAGTCGTATGTAATCTAACTGAATATTCAGCTGAATATCGGGCATATAATTGTCTACCTGCTTTAACACAGGAAAAAACCTCCTCTGCTTATTACTCACTAATTTATCCAATTCCTAATATAATAACCGCTAGTTCAATAAATATCCGACTTTTAACTATATATCTTACCTTTTCTCCTCACTCACAATTGAGTTATCCCCTTGGCTTAGACTTAGATTGTACAAACGATGAATTATTTTCTAGCAGGTTCTTAATATTCTAATGTGGGGAAATATGTCGGACCAATAACAACTTTGGAATAACTAAGTCAGAAGAAGCATAATAAAGAAGAAACTATTTTTTTAAAATGGAAGGTATTGGGAATAATATCTTGAATTTATAACCTGATATTGATTATACTGGAGGATGATTTGATGAGAAAATTCACTTTAATTGCCAGTTCACTTAATGAGGAAGGTGGACTTTGGTTAGCAGAAATACTCGAAGTTGAAGGGTGTACAACGCAAGGCAAGGATCTTTTAGAGGCAATCCAAAAAGCTGAAGAATTGAAAGATGCCATAATTACAATCAATGATCTCCAATTTAAAGAAGAGGACAAACAGGATGAGCAAAAGAACAACGATGCCAATGATGTTGTTGGGTATTATTTATCACATAAGAAAAAAGCCAACGGATCCATCTGCTCGGATATTGATGAAGTATTAGGGATTATTGAAAAATTTGACATCGAAGAAGATAGAGGAAACAAAGCATTTAGACGGCACCTAGGGATAATGATGACACATTTATCTCTGGCAGTATCGACTCTCAGTATAGGTCCCTGGACTATCCAGTCCAAATCAATGAAAAGTGAACTAGGCAAAGCACCCGAATGGGATGGCTGGAAGGACAAGCCCAAGGAAAATAAGGTATCGGCCTAGGTGAACCTCGATTCAAACTTCATCGCTGGGACTATGTTAACTCGGCGTGCTCAAGTACAAAAACACAAGTATTTAAGAAAAACCGAGGCTGCGGTCCTTTTATTATTCACGTATATCAGATTAGTAGGGGCACGATGCATCGTGCCCCTACTAATCTGATATACGTGAATATTTGTCTTTCATGCTTCTATAAGTGCAATTTCGCAAGTATAAGGATACCCTGAAAACTTATACTTTCTAATACTTTCGAACAAGTCCATGGAATACCATAATTATCCTATATATTATGATGTTATTTAATTGCAGGCTCAATCTCAAAAACTGTAAAGCGCACTTCAACATTATTCTTAGCTTCAATTAGCAAGCATACATCTTCATTTTTTGGTGTATAATTAACGACAATAATATCATCTAAATTAATCCAAAAGACTCCCATGTCAGCCCCCCATACAGAAACCTTATCATCTGCAAAGTCAATATTTACTACGATTCCAAAGTCCACCATACATTCTATAACACAAGAAACTTCTATACATTTCAAGTTCTTGCCTAGAAATTTCTCTTTAAGAAATTTTACAAATTCAATTTTCGCTGTTAAAGTTAACATTTATTATTCTCTCCTATCAGTATGGATTCTAAATTCGGAATAAGCTTTGATCAATTATACATGACAACGCTGACATTATACACATTGTCCTGTATAATTATGTGAAGATCAAGATTTGAAGGGTAAACTAAATAAATAACCAGAAGCGGGCCGGACCGGATACCGGCGATGAAGGAGGAACTCCTATGCAATGCACTCTCGAACAGCAAGAGCGAGTAAACCAAATGAAAGCCAAGGCCCAAGCAAACATGAAACAACTTCTTGACTTTGTCCTCAATGACCCTAAAGTAAGCTTTTTCATAGTCACGGACGATAACATTCGAGTTTCAATCGAAAATGTCTCAATTAAACAAAATGGCCTCGGGGCAATTATTTTTACTGATACCTGTAATGCAGAACTAAAGCTGCACAGAGTAGACCTAGATGAAGAGGAACTTGATCCCGATACGCGTAGCTTAAGCCTGATTGACTCACACACTAAGAAACCTATAGGTTCGCTACTCAAGCATGGGGGAAATGCTTTTTAACTTCAGGCACATTCAAGTAAATAACTAGTCAGTATACCTTGGATATTTTGTGTCATATGCCTTAAAGGAGTGCTTTACCTTGTTCATCAAGATTAAGCACTCCTTTGATTTTAAACTAAAGTCAGGAAATATAAGTTTCTAGAGGCCTAAAGTACCGCTAGGCGACCGCTAGCCAGGACAGCGCCTTCCCATAGTCGAGGTTTTATTAACCTTGCCGCGTTTTAAGATAGTCGGGATTGGGCATTGTGATATAAATTCAGAAATGAGTCTAATAATTGACTAAGGTGAATGACTTCAGGGTCGATAAGAGGCTTATTTTGAGCTAGTGAATTTAATTTTTCTCGCAAATTTTCAATCAAGTATAATATTAACATAGAATTCATGGCCAAGTTCACTTCCAAACCACTGTAAATATTCTCAAGGTCTAAACAACAAAATTCATATTATTTCAAAATGAAGCAAAAATCAATAGATTCGACAGGATTTGTTAAAATAGTCTATGATAATACCTTGCTAGCTTTCACTGGGCATTTCATACACCAAGTGACCGAAATAATTATAGAAATACAAATCCAGTAGTTGTATCACTTTGCATGGAATATTCAAATTTTTTTATATTCTATCAAATTTTCATATTTTTGTAAAAGAACGCAAGGATTATAATCAGACCATAAATTTGCTTATAACGATTATTTCCTTTATTTTGGGCAAACTTTTTCAACACAAATAAGCTCTGGTGGATTATTAATCTGGTTTGTAATATAAATATTGGCCACATTATAATCTTTTTGACTTAATATTGATGTAAGACTGTCTAAAGCCTCCTTTTCCTTTTTACCGTTTTCGTGCCCAGTATATATAACACATAGAATTATACCGTTTGGGCCCAATATCCCTAAACATTTCTGAAAAGCTTCTATAGTAGTTTCCTTCTTTGTAGTGATTTCATGATTTCCACCTGGAAGATATCCTAAATTAAATATTACTAATTTCACATTTTCTTTGACATATTTATCAATGTTTTGGTGACCATCATTAATTATTTCTGTCCTTTCGAGAAAATTCAATTCTTGGAGCTTTCTTTTTGTATTGCTAATTGCACCTTCTTGTACATCAAATGCATATACTTTCCCTTTTTCTCCAACCAAATGGCATAAAAATGCAGTATCGTGTCCATTTCCCATAGTACAATCAACCGCTATATCTCCATTACTCAATTTTAGTTTACATATTGTTTTTGATATTTCAATTGCATTCATAAATGTATTCCTCATGGATAAATGTTACTTTTTTGTTCTTTTTGCATTCGTTCTTTGATGCCTTCCAATTCAGTAAAGAACAAGCGAGCACACATACTCAACACTCCTTAAGTAACTAATTATTAGCACACAATCGCCAAAGAAGTTAAATCCTAGGCCTGAGAAACAAAAAAGGCCAGACTATCAAAAACAACCTGACCATTTATCTACCTTAAAACTTTTTCTCTGGCTCGCAACTCTCAAGCAAGCAATAAACAGATCTTAACTCCCCCCCTGAAACGGCCAAAACAAAGAGCCTCTCAAACAGCTCATACCGTTAGAGCTCTAACTGGCGTCATTTAACGATTTGACCATCTCCGTAAACCATGTACTTTATGGTTGTTAATTCTTTGAGACCCATCGGTCCACGAGCGTGTAACTTTTGGGTACTGATTCCAATTTCCGCTCCGAAACCGAAACGCCCTCCGTCCGTGAAACGGGTTGAGGCATTCACATAAACTACGGCGGCATCAATTTCCTTCAGAAATCGTTGAGCCCTTGAATAATTCTCAGTAATGATTGTTTCCGAGTGCTTAGTGCTGTATTGATAAATGTGATCTAGGGCTGCATCCAGGTGAGGTACGACTTTAACACTTATAATAAGGTCGAGATGTTCGGCCACCCAGTCCTCCTCTAAGGCAGGTAGCGCGAAAGGCAAAATCTCACACGTTCTTGGACACCCTTTTATTTCGACATGGTGTTTCCTAAGTTCATCTCCCATGAGCGGAAGAAAGTCTTCGGCAATCACTTCATCGACGAGAAGAGTTTCCAAGGCATTGCAAACACCGGGATTTTGAGTCTTGCCGTTAATAACAATGGGAATCGCCTTTTCATAATCTGCATATTTATCTATATAAGCATGACACATTCCTGTTCCAGTCTCAATAACCGGTACCGTGGCGTTTTGCACGACGGTTTGAATCAGCCCAGCACCCCCTCTTGGAATAATAACATCCACATAGTCGTTCATACGCATAAGCTGTTGAACCCATTCCCGGTTGGTCTCTGTAATCAACTGAATACATCCCTGTGGTAACCCGCTCGCCTCGGCAGCTGTCGCGATCACCCTTGCCAAAACGATATTACTCTCTAAGGCCTCTGACCCCCCCCGGAGAATTACCGCATTACCGGATTTTATACATAAAGCTGCTGCATCGACCGTTACATTTGGTCTTGCTTCATAGATCATTGCCACAACCCCTAAAGGAACATGTGTCTGTTGAATCCGTAATCCATTAGGACGTGTCCATACTTCCCCTTCGCCAACGGGATCTCGTAAAACAATTACCTCCCTAAGTGCATTACTAATTTCTAAAATGCTCTTAGTGGTTAACCTTAAGCGATTGACCAAGCTATTCTTTAGTCCCTTTTTTTCGGCTGCTTGAATATCGCTACTATTCGCCTTAAGGATTTCTTGTTCATTTTTCAGGAGAGCCTCAGCCATAGCAAGCAATGCATTATTTTTTGTCTCGGTGCTTGTGTAAGCCAACTGACGCGCTGCTTGCTTCGCCTTTCTCCCAATCTCTAGTAATTCTGCATGAAACATAATAATCCCCTCTCTTTCTTTAGTTTGATCACAATCTAAATTTGAACTTTAGAAAAACTTCCCAATTAGTTTTCAGGCTCCTCTGCTGACATCATGCATCCACCATAAGAGTCATATTATCACGGTGAACCACTTCTTCACAGTCAAAATCGGGAATAATTTGCAGTAGCTTTTCAGAATGCAACCCTTTAACGAGCTGAACCTCCTCACTACTCAGCTCCACGACCCCCCTAGCAATCTCCTCCCCTTTTAGGTTGGTAATACGCACAATTTCTTTACGTTCCCAAGTCCCTTCTGTCAATATAATTCCTTTGGCAAGTAAACTTTTACCTTCTCTAACAAGCGCTTTTGCGGCCCCTTCATCAACTTGGATACTTCCCTCGGATAAACCAGCATAAGCGATCCAACGTTTCCGGCCCGTGAGACGATGCTTGGCAGGCTGAAAATAGGTCCCCTTTGGGCCCTGCCCCTCTGTCAAGTCGAGGAGTTCCCTAATCCGCGAGAAGTTCAAAAGAAGTGTGCCAATTCCGAAGCGAGTGGCAATTTTAGCCGCCCTTAGTTTTGTAACCATTCCGCCTGTACCCATTGAAGTCCCTGCCCCACACGCCATACTTTCTACAGCTGATACTTCGGTGACTTCTTCAATGAGTTGGGCGGACGAATCCTTTTTGGGATTTGTTGTATACAAGCCGTCAACATCTGTGAGAATGATTAATAAATCTGAGTGGACGAGACCTGCCACCAAGGCTGAAAGACTATCATTGTCACCAAAGCAGAGTTCTTCCACCGCTACCGTATCATTTTCATTAATAATAGGAATAACTTGTAAGCGCAGTAATTTTTCCAGCGTATTTTGAGCGTTATGGTAGTGAGACGCTTCCGCTAAGTCGATACGAGATAAAAGGATTTGAGCGCCCACTAAACCATGTTGTTCAAGATTCCGAGCGTACCTTTCAATCAACACCCCTTGTCCAACAGCAGCAATTGCTTGTTTGCTAGCTAAATCTCGTGGACGCACTTGTAGCCCGAGTTGTCCCATACCAGCAGCAACTGCACCTGAAGTCACTATTATGCATTCTACTCCTTTTTCCTTCAGAGCAGCAATTACAGCAACTATTTCTGTGATGGCGCAATCATCCAGACCGCCTTTTGGATGATTTAAACTGCTACTTCCAATTTTTATAACGACTCGTCGAACCTCAAGTGGCATCACTCTGAATACTCCCCTTCCATGTCTTCCGCACGTCGAACACAAGCTTGAGCAGCTTTCATAACGATTTGAGATAATTTATTATCTTTAAAAACATTTAAAGCTGCAAAGGTCGTTCCATTGGGAGAGGTTACTTCTTCGCGCAATTTCGCCGGTGATTTGTTACTTTCAGTGAGCATTTTACCTGCACCGATTAAGGTTTCACGTGCTAACATCTCTGCTTCTTCTTCATTTAGACCTAATTCAACCCCGGCTTTGATTAAACTTTCAGTGAAAAGGTAAAAATAGGCCGGCCCACTCCCACTTAGGGCAATTAAGGCATTCATTTTTTCTTCTGGAATCCACAGAATCCGACCAATAGTCGAGAAGATCTGTTCCGCAGTATCAGCTTGTTCTGTAGTGATAGCTTCCCCACGCACCAGACCAGTCATAGAATGCAGCACTGCCGTTGAAGTATTCGGCATTACCCGGATAACGGCAACTCCCGGTAGACACTTGTAAAATGCCTTCAAGGGAATGCCGGCTGCAATGCTGATAATCAATTTATCTTGTAACGTGTAATTTTTCAGATGTTTAAGAACTCCTTGAACATCTTTTGGCTTCACCGCAATGATCAAAATTTGAGAGTTTTCCACAAGCTCCTGAAATTCGGTGGCTTTAATACTATACTTATCAACTAAACGTTGAATTCGTTCATGGTTCGCGCGATTCGTGACTCGAATCTGAAAGTCCTGAGTAGTTTTTCGAAGACCACCGATAATGGCCTCCGCCATATTACCTCCCCCGATAAAACCGATACTTTGGTTCATTACACAACACCCTTTCTTATGCAAGAAGGGACGGTTCTTTCTTGCATTATATCTCGGCTAATAATCGCATTATGACAGCGTTTCCCTTTTGAAGATTTCATATGCAAGTCAGCGGCTACCCCTACTTGCGACCCTCATGTGCTTTCAACCAGTTAGCAACCCTGCTTCGCTTAATCATCTAGTGCCCAAGCGAAATTGCGCCAATAGATGCAAGAAAGAACCATCCCCCGTCCCCTCTTGCATCCCCGGCCAGACCCACGCAAAAAAGGCTTCTCTCATCCTTATTAAGGGACGAAAGAAACCTTCCGCGGTACCACCTTTATTGCACATGCCAACTTCATGTTACTAAATTTCTCTAGCAACAGTCCATTTAACGGTGGATACCGTCCGACTCCTCATCAGAGCATCACGACTGGGCTTCCAATATCGTGTGTGGAAAAACTTTCAGCAATTGTTTTTCTCTCTGAACATCACCGTTTACTGTACTGGGTCGATCCTATGCTTTCCGCATTATATAGTTGATATATTCTACCTCACATTAGCAAAAAATTCAAGATTAGATCTCTATTATCCTTTACTTAGTACCTTGACGACAGCATCTCCCATTTCTCGAGTTCCCAACACTTTGTCGCCTGGTTTTGCTAAATCAGGAGTTCTGAACCCCTCTTGTAATACTTCTTCCACAGCTTGCTCAATCATTTGGGCCTCACCCTCTAACCCAAACGAATAGCGCAACATTAAGGCGCCAGAAAGAATCGTTGCTAAGGGGTTGGCAATATTCTTCCCAGCAATATCGGGTGCCGAACCATGGGCTGGTTCATAAAGCCCTTTAGTTCCATTTAAACTTGCCGAGGAGATCATGCCGATGGACCCTGTTAGCATAGAGGCTAAATCCGTAAGGATATCTCCAAACATATTTTCCGTTACGATGACATCAAATTGAGCGGGCCAGCGGACTAATTGCATCGCGGCATTATCTACATACATATGCGTCAATTCAACCTCTGGAAAATTCTGTGCAATATCGATCGTTATTTCCCGCCAAAAGCGGGATGTTTCCAGCACATTTGCTTTGTCTACTGAACAAAGTTTCCGTCGCCGCTTTAAAGCCATATTGAAACCTAGTTCTACAATGCGGCGGATCTCTTCCTCAGAATAAGTCAACGTGTCAAACGCACTTGTTGGGTTGGTTGTTCTCCCTTTCTGCCCGAAATAGAGACCCCCAGTCAGTTCCCGCAAAACGACGAGATCAACGTTCTCGACCACTTCAGAGCGAAGCGTAGAAGCTTCCACCAACATGGGAAGCATTTTGACAGGGCGGATATTGGCGAAAAGACCTAAGGCCTTACGAATTGCTAACAGGCCTCCCAATTCAGGGCGTTCTGGCGCTGGAAGGGTATCCCACTTTGGCCCTCCAACTGAACCTAAAAGAATCGCATCCGCTGCCTGAGCCGCGGCAAGGGTTTCATCCGGTAACGCCTTACCTGCTTCGTCAATAGCCGCTCCACCAATTAACCCGTACTTAAAATTCAATTTGGTTGAGCAATTTTTCAATACAACCTGTAAAACCTTAACTGCTTCCGGCGTAATCTCTTGCCCTATGCCGTCTCCGGGGAGCACTAAAACGTTAGGCATTCATTTCTCTCCCTTCTATGATATGGTATAAGTCCACCTGGAACGACTTCATCCTTTAGCCCGCATTCCTCTCGCGAATACGCAATCTAGCCTCGGTAGTTACAAACGCATGAATGCGAGGGACATCCCCAACAAGAGTCCTTGCCACGCACACCAGTAAATCGGCGCCGGTCCGGACTAGGGCTGCCACACTCACATTCTAAATCCTCGTAAGCTGAATTATTGGGTTAAAATTTAAAATCTCGATCTACCTATTCGTGTTTTTTCAGCCAGCTCATCATTCCTCTTAAGTTTTCTCCAACTTTTTCGATGAGCTGATTTTCTTCACGGCGAGCTATAGCATTAAAGGTCGGACGATTCGCTTGGTTTTCCAATAACCATGCTTTAGCAAACGTTCCATCTTGAATTTCGCCAAGAACTTTTTTCATTTCTTTACGGGTTTCTTGAGTGATAATTCGCTTACCAACGGTCATATCTCCATATTGTGCGGTATCTGAAACAGAATAACGCATCCAACTTAAGCCGCCTTCATACATTAGATCAACGATCAGTTTGAGTTCATGTAAACACTCAAAATAAGCGATTTCAGGCTGGTAGCCTGCTTCGACCAAGGTTTCAAAACCTGCTTTAACCAATTCTGAAGCCCCTCCGCAAAGGACCGCTTGTTCTCCGAATAAGTCTGTTTCAGTTTCCTCTCCAAAGGTCGTCTCCAGCACGCCTGCCTTAGTTGATCCGATTCCCTTGGCGTACGCCAAGGCTAATTCTTTGGCTTTCCCAGTGGCGTCTTGATGAACAGCAATTAAGGATGGTACCCCTGCGCCTTCTGTATAAGTACGACGAACTAAGTGACCAGGACTTTTCGGAGCCACCATAAAGACATCGACATCTTTCGGGGGAACGATTTGCCCGAAGTGAATGTTAAACCCGTGGGAAAAAACGAGAGCTTTTCCTGTTGTCAAATACTGCTTGATTTCCGCATGATAAACTCGACTTTGGGTCTCATCTGGAAGCAAGATTTGTATGACATCGGCACGTTTGGCCGCTTCTTCCACTGTCATGACTTCAAAACCAGCAGCTTCTGCACGCCCCCAACGAGCACTTCCTGGACGTAGACCGATCAATACTTTTAGTCCTGAATCCTTCAGGTTCTGGGCCTGTGCATGCCCTTGGCTCCCATATCCCATTACCGCAATAACCTTGCCTTTTAACAACTCCAGATTTGCATCTTCCTCATAATACATTTTAGCCATTTAAAATCTTCCTCTCAATTATAAGCCTATTCGACAACAGGTCTTATACTAGTATAACTCTCTGAAACCTCAAACATCCGAGCGCCTAATAACAATCTTTCCAGTTCGAACCAACTCTAATAAGCCGTAGGGGCGAATTGCCCTCACAAACGCATTAATTTTTCCGACATCTCCCGTTAACTCAACTGTGAGATTGGTTCTTCCCATATCCACAACCCGTCCCCGAAAAATATCAACTGTCTGGAGAACCTCTGCTCGTGTTTCCGGGCTGACCTGGATACGGATTAACGCCAGCTCTCGATCAACAACACTTTCGGCTGTCAAATCCGTGACTGAGTGGACAATTACCAGTTTATTGAGTTGATTTCTCACTTGTTCAATGACTTGATCATCTCCATTTACGACGATCGTCATTCTGGAAAGTTCAGGATTGTCTGTTTGGCAGACAGAGAGACTATCAATATTATACGCCCTTCGCGCAAATAATCCAGCTACCCGGGTCAAAACACCAGGATGATTTTCCACAAGGGCCGCAAGTGTATGCAACATGTTTTTTACCCCCCCAGCATTTCTGTAATGGGTTTACCCGGTGGAACGATTGGTAATACATCTTCGTTCGGAGAGATCGTAAAATCTAACAGGACTGGCCCAGGATAGGCGATCGCCTCCGCCAGCGCACTGCGCACTTGTTCCATGGAATCAACACGAATTCCGCGGATTCCATAAGCCTCAGCAACCTTGACAAAATCCGGATTATCAATGAGATCTGTCTGACTATACCGTTCCCCGTAGAAAAATTTCTGCAGTTGGCGTACCATACCTAAGACTCCGTTGTTCAAAAGAACTATTTTGATGGGCAGTTTATTATGGGCAATGGTCGCTAACTCCTGAATACACATTTGAAAAGAACCATCTCCCGTGACTAGAAAAACTAAATCGTCCGGACGGGCTATCTGCGCCCCTATAGCAGCTGGAAGGCCAAAACCCATCGTTCCAAGGCCGCCACTGGTTGCAAAATTGCGTGACTTTATGATCGGATAAAATTGGGCAGCCCACATTTGATGCTGTCCGACATCCGTGATTACCATTGTATCGTCGTTGGCAAGTTCACCCATACTTTCAATCACCATCTGCGGCGTCATTCTGTCCTTGTCATACTTCATAGGATAATAGTTTTTCCAAGCACGCACCTGATCCCACCAGTCTGTCACTTGTGGAACAGGTAATCCCTCAAAGACATTTAAAACCTCTTCCAGAACTAGGCGAGCATCCCCAACGATCGGAATATGCGTTCTGACCACCTTGGCGATCTCTGCAAGATCTATGTCAATATGAATAATTTTAGCTTTAGTTGCAAACAGATGGCCCAGACCACTGGTCACACGGTCATCAAACCTAACCCCAACCGCCAGCAGCAAATCGCAATCATCCACAGCAAAGTTCGCCGCCACGGCTCCGTGCAGGCCCACCATACCTAAGAGATTGGGATGCCCGTAAGGGAGGGACCCGATCCCCATCAGGGTCGTGACCACTGGCAACGAGGCCTTTTCTGCTAACTGTCTTAAGACGCCTCCGGCCCCTGCTGTAATTACGCCACCTCCGGCATAGATGACTGGCTTATGGCATTCTGAGAGCGCCTTCGCCACTTCAGCAATCTTAGAGCTGTCCCCCCTGCTCGGTACTTGGTATCCCTTTAATTTCATTTCGGCGGGAAAGGGTTCGACTTCCATGGCTAAAACGTCCTTCGGAAGATCGATGAGTACGGGACCCGGCCGACCAGTCCCCGCAAGATAAAAGGCCTCTTTGACAATCCGGGGAATCTCCCTAGCATCCTTCACCAAATAACTGTGCTTGGTAATGGGTGTAGTAATCCCTGTTATATCAGCCTCTTGAAAGGAGTCGGTGCCAAGCAAACTGGTAACAACCTGCCCAGTCAAAACGACTAAGGGAATGGAGTCCATATAGGCATTAGCAATTCCGGTGACCAGATTCGTCGCTCCCGGACCAGAGGTTGCTAAACATACCCCCACTTTTCCAGTCACACGTGCATATCCATCGGCGGCATGCACTCCCCCCTGTTCATGACGTGGTAGGATATGTCGAATGGGACTGTCTAGCAGCGCGTCATACAATGGCAGCAAGACTCCACCTGGGTAACCAAAGATAAGGTCAACGCCTTCCTTTTCCAGAGCCTCTAGTAAAATGGTTGCCCCTTTTAATTCCTTTTTTCCTGCGTTCATACTCATCTCCCCCTCCTAATTCATCTGGCATTTACACCCTGCATACCGAAACTTTCGGAGCATTAACATGAATAAAGACGACATGAAGCTTCATGTTTCCGAGCGCAGAATAGCAATTTTTCCGGTTCGAACCAATTCTAACAACCCGTAAGGGCGAATCGCCTTAATAAACCCATCAATCTTTTCACCGTCTCCCGTTAACTCAACGGTAAGATTGGTTCTACCCATGTCCACAACCCGTCCCCGAAAGATATCAGCCGTCTGGAGAACCTCGGATCGAGTTTCCGAACTCACCTGGATACGGATTAACGCCAACTCTCGTTCAACAACGCTTTCGGCTGTCAAATCCGTGACTGAGTGGACAATTACCAGTTTATTGAGTTGATTTCGCACTTGCTCAATGACCTGATCATCGCCATGTACGACAATCGTCATTCTAGAAAGTTCAGGATCGTCTGTTTGGCAAACGGAGAGACTATCAATATTATACGCCCTTCGCGCAAATAATCCAGCCACCCGCGTCAAGACGCCAGGATGATTCTCCACAAGGGCCGCAAGTGTATGCAACATATCATTTACCTCCCTAGCATTTCTGTTATAGGTTTACCCGGCGCAACCATTGGTAAAACGTCTTCTTCAGGAGAGATCGTAAAATCTAACAGTACTGGTCCAGGATGTTTAATGGCCTCCGTGATGGCACTGCGTACCTGCTCCAGGGAATCAACACGAATTCCACGGATTCCATAAGCCTCCGCAACTTTGACAAAATCCGGATTAGCTTGAAATTGCACGCCACTAAATCGTCGCTCATAAAACATTTTTTGCCATTGGCGTACCATGCCTAATACACCGTTGTTCATGAGCATTATTTTAATGGGAAGGTTATGCTGGGCAATTGTCGCTAATTCCTGAATACACATTTGAAAGGAACCATCGCCAGTAAACAACACGACCATATCGTCCGGACGAGCGATTTGGGCCCCCACTGCAGCTGGCAGGCCGTAACCCATCGTTCCAAGCCCACCACTGGTCGCAAAATTTCGCGACTTTACGATTGGATAAAATTGTGCGGTCCACATTTGATGCTGACCAACATCCGTCGCAATAATCGCATTTTCACCAACGAGTTCTCCCACGCATTCGATAATCATCTGAGGCGTCATTCTGTCCTTGTCATACCTCAGAGGATGATCATTCTTCCAAGCACGCAAACGGTCCCACCAGTCTGCCACTTGAGGAGACTCAACACTTTCTAGAGTATTTAACAATTCTTCTAGTACCAAGCGCGCATCCCCGAGAATCGAAATCTGAGGTCTGATTACTTTCCCGATTTCTGCAGGATCAATGTCTATATGAATAATTTTCGCTTTGGTTGCAAACTTATGCCCCAAACCACTCGTCACACGGTCATCAAACCGCACCCCCACTGCAAGCAACAAATCACAATCATCCACGGCATAGTTCGCCGTCACGGTTCCGTGCATTCCCACCATACCCAAAAGATTGGGATGTACGGACGGGAGGCAACCGATCCCCATTAAGGTCGTGACCACTGGCAATGAAGCTTTTTCCGCTAACTGCCTTAAAACGTCCCCGGCTCCTGCCGCAATCACGCCACCCCCGGCATAAATTACCGGCCTCCGACATTCTGAGAGCGCTTTCGCCACTTCAACGATCTTACCGCTGTCACCCTTGCTCGGTACTTGATATCCCCTTAAATTCATATCGGCTGGCAAGGGTTCGACTTCCGTGGCTAGAATGTCCTTGGGAAGATCGATCAGTACAGGACCCGGTCGGCCCGTTCCCGCCAGATAGAAAGCCTCTTTGACAATCCTCGGTATCTCCCTGGCATCCTTGACCAAATAACTGTGCTTGGTAATGGGCGTGGTGATCCCTGTTATATCCGCCTCTTGGAAGGAGTCTGTGCCGAGCAAAGCAGTTACAACCTGTCCCGTCAAGACAACTAAGGGAATGGAGTCCATATAGGCAGTGGCGATTCCTGTCACCAAATTTGTGGCTCCAGGACCCGACGTTGCTAAACACACCCCCACCTTTCCAGTTACACGGGCATATCCATCGGCTGCATGTACTCCCCCCTGTTCATGGCGTGGTAGGATATGTCGGATGGAACTATCTAAAAGCGCATCATACAAGGGGAGCAACACTCCTCCTGGATAACCAAAGATAACGTCAACGCCTTCCTTTTCCAGAGCTTCTAATAAGACAGTTGCCCCAGTTAACCTCTTTTTTTCTGAGTTCATACTCATCTTCTCTCCCTCCTAACTCATCTAGCCGTTGCACCCTGTAGGTTGAAAATCTCCGGGCCATTGACACGGGTAAGGGCCCGAAAGGCAACGAGAAGTTTTTTATAGACTTCCCCTGGATTCCCATCTCCTATTTTACGACCATCAACTTGGATCACCGGAATCAATTCAGCGGCCGTACCAGTGAGAAAACACTCATCAGACGTATACAAATCATGCCTTGTGAATAACTCTTCCACCGCCACAATTCCGAGTTCACTAGCGAGGCGTAAAACAGTATCCCGAGTGATGCCCTCGAGTATTCCTGCGGAAAGAGGAGGGGTTCTTAAGGCTCCATCTCGATAGATAAAAATGTTATCTGACGTGCCTTCCGCCACATATCCGTCTTGATTAAGCATAATACCTTCTACAACACCCGCCTGATTCGCCTCGATTTTGGCCAGAATATTATTTAGATAATTGAGTGATTTAATTCTAGGGCTTAATGAATCTAGATTATTGCGGCGAATGGGCACGGTTTTGACTTCCAAGCCCTGTTCATACATGCTTGGCTCAAAAATCTTGATTTGAGCCGCTATGCAAATGATTGCTGCTTTCGGACAATTGACTGGGTTAAGCCCCAGATCCCCTTTGCCGCGTGAAACAACCAAGCGAATATAAGCGTCCTTTAAACTGTTACGACGCAGGGTCTCCAAAACGATCTCTTGCATCTCTAAGTTGGAAACGCCAATGTTTAATTGGATTGACTTGGCCGACTCATACAGGCGTTTCAAATGTTCTTCTAATTTAAACACTCGACCATGATACGCGCGAATCCCTTCAAAAATACCATCTCCATATAGGAAGCCATGGTCGAAAACCGATACTTTTGCCTCTTCCTCTTGAACAAATGCACCATTGCAGTAGATAACCAAACCCATGTGAACTACCTCTTTTCTTGTACTAGTCAGAAAGTGTAACCTACTGGAGCATAGGTGCACCTTAGATAAATTGAAAAACAAAAACCTCAAGCGTAGTCCCCTAGTAACGTGGAACTTTCCGCTTGAGTTTTTTCTACCCACGGTGTAAATCCATTCCGGATTCTGTACCGCTTGGACCAGACAGGTTGCCCCCGGAACCCTAGGTACACTTCCTGTTCTGTTATATTACATTAATATTGTTGACGTTGTGTATATGATACAGAATACAATCTCAAGTGTCAACCCTTTTTTACAATGAATGTTTAGGAATTCTCAAATATCCTCTTGTCAAAGACCGATATTACGAGGTATAATGTCCACTATATAAATACATTTGTATTTATAGAGAGGAGTTGTCTTGCCTTGGCGATTCAAATTGGTATTTTAGGCTTAGGTACAGTGGGTACTGGCGTAGTAAGTATATTACAGAAAAATGCAGGGGATATTCAAACTCGGACCCATTGCGAAATCAATATCAAAGGGATTCTGGACCGTGATCTAGACAGAGAACGCGAAGTTAGTGGTGACTTTCTACTCACTGATCAGCCCGATGAAATTCTTCAAGACCCTGAAATTGATATCATCGTGGAAGTAATGGGCGGAATCGAGCCAGCTCGTACTTTTATTTTAGAAGCTTTACGACAAGGTAAACATGTTGTCACCGCCAATAAAGATTTAATTGCACTTCATGGTCATGAACTTCTTGACGCCGCCGATAAAGCTGGGAAAGATCTTTACTTTGAAGCGAGTGTTGGAGGCGGCATCCCGATTATCGCGGCTCTGAAAGAGTCCCTAGCCGCCAATCGCATTACCGACGTAATTGGGATTATTAATGGCACGACCAACTATATTTTGACCGCTATGGCCGAACAGGGCCGTGAGTATGCAGAGGTTCTTGCTGAAGCACAACAATTAGGGTATGCCGAAGCCGACCCTTCTGCCGATGTTGACGGCTTGGATGCTGCACGAAAACTTGCCATCTTGGCCTCCCTCGCTTTCAACTCACGAGTAGCCCTTAAAGACGTATTTGTAGAAGGTATTTCGAAAATTACTCGCGAAGACCTGGCCTATGCAGCCGAGCTTGGCTGTACCATCAAGCTTTTAGCCATTACTAAACACCAAACTGCCGGGATTGAAGTTCGAGTCCATCCCGCTATATTGCCTAGAACTCATCCACTCGCTTCAGTAAACGGGGTTTTTAACGCCATTTATGTGGTCGGAGATGCCGTCGGAGAAACCATGTTTTATGGTCGAGGCGCAGGTTCTCTTCCCACAGGAAGTGCGATCATATCCGATATTATGCGCATCGTTCGCAACATTCAGTCCAACTCGAAATCTTCTATTAATTGTTCCTGTTACCTTGATCTCCCACTTAAAGCCATCTCGGATTTTTATACCGCATTCTATGTTCGCCTACTTGTCAAAGACGAACCCCGTGTTCTGGCAACTTTAGCTCTACTTTTTGCCGAAGCAAATATCAGCTTCGCCTCGATCATTCAAAAACCTCGCGGCGAGCAACAAGCGGAGATTGTCCTAGTGACTCATCCCTGTCGTGAAGGGGCACTGCAAGAAGCCTTAGATTCTGTCAGAGCGTACAGCAAAGTCCTTAATATTCACAATGTGATACGCTTTGAAGGCGGACAGGATGAAAAAGATGCTTCGAGTTAAAATACCGGCCACCTCTGCCAATCTAGGACCTGGATTTGACTGTCTTGGCCTGGCTCTTCAACTTCACAACATTATAACAGTTGAGACTGACCGACCGTTTGAAATCTCTCTGACCGGGCCTTATCGCGTTGGGATTCCGTCCGATGAAAGCAACCTTGTCTGGCAAACGATGTGCCATCTTTGGGGTCTTATTAATTTCCCCACACCCTCCGTCGCCTTAACGTTTGAAAATCATATTCCCCCAGCTCGGGGGTTAGGGAGCAGCTCTGCAGCCATCGTCGGCGGCCTTGTCGTAGCCAACATGATCGCCGGGTCACCTTATACTAAGTACGAGCTACTTCAAGTGGCAAATACTTTAGAAGGGCACCCCGACAATGTTACGCCAGCTTTATACGGAGGAGCCACCTTGTCCATACCCACAGAAAGCGGTATTCTTCCACGAGTCCTTGCTCAATTTCCAAAGTTAAAAGCGATCGTAGTGGTTCCCAACCTTCTCCTCAAAACAGAAAAAGCTCGAGGGATTTTACCCCCACATATCTCTCGCAACGATGCAGTGTTTAACATTTCCCATGCTGGATTGCTTATTGAAGCCTTTATACGCGAAAAGTACTCCTTTTTAAAAGAAGGAATGCGTGACGTCCTTCACCAAAATCAACGAGCAGTGCTCATTCCTGGTCTCCTCGAAACATTAGAAGCTGCCCTTCAGGCTGGAGCCTACGGAGCCGCTCTCAGCGGTTCAGGTCCAACAATTTTGGCTCTCACCGAACCTGAATTTGAACAGAACATTGCTCAAAGTATGCTCGCTGTTTTCAAAAAACATGACATTCACGCTCAGGCCTATGCCTTAGGCATAGATTCAGAAGGAGCACAAGTAATTTGATAAGAAAGCCATCTCCTGCTTAGATATTGCAAGAGATGGCTTTCTTACGTTTTCACCATCAACTCAAAGTTGCTACTTTTGAAAAGTGATTACTGACTGACGAATGTGATTGAGCGGATAGGGATACGCACAACTGGTCGGAAACCATCAATTGGTGTACCGATATTAGAGTGAAGTCGTGCATTGGTTAAAAGTGCGACACCAGCTTGAATTCCTCCAAATTGACCAACCCAATAGGAAGAATCCATACCTATCCGGAGTGTTGCACCGATAGGATAGGTGTCAAAAAGTCCAACGATTGATGGAACTGGTACAAAAGGTACTCCAAAGCCCATAAAGATAACCCCTTCTTTCTCAATTTCGGCCTATTAAGTGGCCTATAAGATAGAGTGGACCTTGTTTAACCTCCAATATTACTAGGGTTATCTCTCTTTCTACTTCCATCATATGATTCCCTGTCCTAAAATGTGCAGTTCGCTTAAATAAATCCGTGATACATGAACAAAAATGCAACTGGTAACACTATGGGACTCGCTCCCATATGTTATATTAGCAATAATCCTCATTGCCAAATCTCAAGATCTTCTACTCTTATTGCCACACAGTGGCTAATAAACAGAAAAGGGGATCACCCATATGCTTTTTGGCACACCGTTTTCATCTTTAGGAGTACCTTGTGGACCTTCGAGAGTAGCATTATTTGACTCTTACCCTATAGGTACTGGTTTAGCTGTCGGTATGGACTCTGGTTTCTGGGTTGGAAATTTCGGAGGGTTACAAGATGGGGTAGCATTGCTAACTAATGCACAACTTTTTTCCAACATTGGTACTCCTACCGATGGACTTCGCCCAGTGGTTCGTATCCCAATTAGAAATATTACGTTTGTGTCTCAATAATATTGGGTGGGGGTAGGAGAAATCCTACCCTTTCTGTTTAATAATAACTCGCTAGATGGAAACAAAGTGATGTACCTAACTACTTAGTAATTAGGTACATCACTTTGTTTCCATCATGAAAGGTTTCAATCAACCAATAAACTAACTTAGAGAATGGGAACTTTTAGGATCGGATAATTTCAGGTTGTCTAAATACTTTACAGCATGTAATGCTGCAGTCCCACCTTCTCCTGCGGCTTTAATTAATTGAAAGGGTTGACCAGTGCAATCTCCCGCAGCAAATAAGCCAGGCAAACTTGTCTCCAGTTTATGATTGACCTTGATTGCAGCATCATCCATTTCTAAACCGGATATCAGCTGCTCGACTGGTAGGGTCTCTCGCATAATGAATACACCGTCCACCGCCAATTGTTCCTCACCAAGATCCAATTGTTCGACGGTGCGATCTCCCACTATTTTCTTAACTTTTCCCTTTTTAACCTCAACCCGTGGATCGAGCTTCAAAATGTCTTTGTAGTAGGGAATATAATAAACTTTGGCACAGATATCAGCCATAAAATTAGCTTCATCTTCCCCTTCTCGATTATAGGAAATGATCGCCACGCTCTTATTTTTATACAAAGGCCCGTCACAGGTTGCACAATATCCAACCCCACGGCCTAGTAATTCCGCTTCTCCAGGAAATAATCTCTCCACGGATACGCCTGTTGCGATAATAATGGCATCCGCTTCAAAAGATTTATCCTTGCCCATAATCGTATAAGGCGGCCCCGGATAGATACTTGTTACTTTAAAATTAACAATTGTTATTTCATGTTCCCGAACGTGGCTTAAGAACCGTTGACGCAATTCTTCACCGCCAATTTCCGGAAAGCCTAGCCAATTATCAATTTGTGGAGCTTTCGAGAGTTTGGGACTACAAAATTCTGAACCCAGTAAAATAAAATCGCGTTTTCTGATTTTGGCATTCAGGGCCGCAGCCAAGCCTGCTGGCCCACAGCCGATGATTGCTAGTTCGTAGTGATCTTTGATCGTTTGAAAATCCTCTGGCATTTATAAACCCCTCCTCTAAGATAGATTGACTATGCAAAGTGTTCCCCAAGTAACAGAATAACATCTAGGCAAGGCAGAAATATGCCTTAAATAAATAAATTTACATTTGATTCTTCGGCTTCACCTAAATAATAGCCGACTCCACCAATTTTAATTCCATCAATAAGTTCTTCCTGCTTTAAACCCATAAGATCCATGGTCATCGAACAAGCTACTACCTCCACACCACTATCCATTGCTGATTTAATTAATTCCTCTAATGAATTAATATTTTTATTTTTCATTATCATTCTAATCATTTTACCGCCCATGCCCATCATATTCATTTTAGAAAGCTTAAGCTTTTTACTTCCTCTTGGCATCATAAAGCCGAATATGGATTCCACTAAATTTTTCTTAACAGATACTTTTTCAGGTTTTCTTAAAATATTGAGCCCCCAAAAGGTGAAGAACATGGTAACCTTTTTACCCATGGCTACTGCCCCATTGGCAATTATAAAGGAGGCAAGTGCTTTATCTAGATCTCCACTAAAAACCACCATTGTTTTTTTATCGTTCAACATTATATCCGCCGGAAATGGATGGTTTAGCACCTTAAATTTGTTGCCCTTTTTTATAAAGGCTTGAATCATCCCCTTATTTCTTTCAATCTCAACTAGTTCATTATTTGTTTTAGCGCACCAAGCCTTAATATCTTCATAAAACCCGGGATCTGAAGCCGTAACTTTAAGAATTTGGCCATCATTTAGTTGGTCTATTGACGCTTTCACTTGAATCAGTGGTCCTGGACAACACAATCCACAGGCATCAAGGCTTTTGTCATAATCGTTCACTCCTTTTCCCACTTCGTTCTTAACAACTTGAGTATCCGAATCAATCGACTGCCTATTTGTGTTAGCTGAAGCATCATCTCTACTTGGCTTAAAGTTTAACATTGAAGCACATTTATAGCCACCATCTATATTTTTAACCTTAAAACCTTTTTGAGTTAAAATCCTAGAAGCTACATAGCCTCTTAGCCCGATCTGGCAATATTCAAGGATCTCCTTACTTTTATCCAGCTCTCCTACTCTATCTCTCAGGCTGTCAATAGGGATATTTACTGCTCCTTCAAGATGCCCATTATTGAATTCATCTTCAGTTCGCACATCTAATAATAACGCATTTCCTTTATCATAAGTTATAAGTTCTTCTGCTGTAACAATGTCCACTCTGCCAGCTAAAACATTTTCCGCGACATAGCCTGCCATATTCACCGGATCCTTTGCTGAAGAAAAAGGTGGCGCGTAGCAAAGCTCCAATTCAGTTAAATCAGCGACTGTTCCACCCAGTCTAATAACAGTCGCAATCACGTCAATTCTCTTGTCCACACCAGCATAGCCAACGCCTTGAGCACCTAATATCTTACCGTCCTCAGTAAAGATCAGCTTTAAGGTCATTGCCAAAGATCCCGGGTAATACGAGGCATGAGAAGCTGGATGAATGGTGATCACTTTATGGGGTATATTCAATCTGTTTAAAGTTCGCTCATTATTACCAGTGCTTGCTGCAGTTAAGCCAAAAACCTTAATAATTGAAGTCCCCTGAGTACCCTTATACGACGTATTTAGGCCTGCTATATTATCAGCCGCAATTCTACCTTGTTTATTGGCCGGTCCAGCTAAAGGGACGGCTGTCTTTTGCTTGTTAACAAAGTCAACAACTTCAATCGCATCTCCTACTGCAAAGACATTGGCAGCATTTGTTTCCATTTTTTCATTGACTAAAATATGCCCTTTAGCTCCCAGCAATATGCCACTATCCTTTAGAAATCCAGTATCCGGAAGAACACCTATGGCTAAGATCACAAGATCTGCATTTAATTTTGTACCGCTATATAAAGTAATCTCAACACTGCTATCATGGTCTTGGAACGCTTTCACACCATCATTTAAAATCACTCCAACCCCATTGTCTGAGAGTTCTTTTTCAACTGTTACAACCATATCCGTATCGAAAGGGGCCATTAAGTGAGGGGCTGCTTCCACTAACGTAACTTCAAGACCTCTATCCTTCAGATTTTCAGCCATTTCTACTCCAACGAAGCCGCCACCGATCACTACAGCACTATTAATTCCTTTTTTGTCCACATACCCTTTAATCTGATCGGTATCTGGTATATTTCTTAAGGTAAATATCCGCTTACTATCTATGCCTTCGATAGGTGGTTTAATTGCTCTTGCTCCCGGGGATAAAACAAGATAATCATAGGATTCTTCATACACACCCTTTTCTTTGCTTCTTACCATGGCAACTTTTTTATGGGTATCGACTCCAATAACTTCACTCTTAATTCTTACGTCGATATTAAATCGACTCTTCATGCTTTCAGGGGTTTGTACTAATAGTTTTTCCCTTTCCTTAATTATTTCTCCAATGTAATACGGTAACCCACAATTTGCGAAGGAGATATATTCATCCCTTTCAAACATAATTATTTCTGCACTTTCATCGAGTCGTCTAAGTCTTGCTGCTGCAGAAGCTCCACCTGCTACACCGCCTATAATTAACACCTTTTTGCTCATAATTAGTCCTCCTAAAATAATCATTATTACATTTCCTTCGATGCCGTACTATTCCAATTCCGTTCCTTAGTTTTAGCTTCCTTGCTACAACTAGTAATAGCTCACCTTAAATCGAGTAAGCGTCGTAATCGCACTTTTTCCTCTTCCAAGTCCTCTAATTCAGCCACCATTTTAGGTTGCACAGAATGAAATGGCCAACGCGATTTTAACTCTGCTAGTTTTAGCTCTACAACATTCATCTGAAGTTCAAGTCCATCTTTATCTTCATCTTTATTTTGTTGATCCTTATTCATTTGCTTTCTTCTCCTCTGTTGAAACAAAAGTAATAGCACCATGCATACATCTTTCCATACAAGCTTCACATTCTGTACATAGCGTTGGATCTACGACCGGAAGATGAGCCATCATTTTGATTGCTTGCACCGGGCAAGCTTTAACACAGTGCTTACACCCCAGACACAATTTCTCCATGATAAATGCTGACATTTCTATTCCTCCTTGCGAGAGAGACAAAGTTGTTTCTGCGTTCCTGCCTGCTGTCCCTTCGTCTTCTTTGAGTTATGATACGTAATCGACGCTCAACCCCAGCGAGATATCTTTTACGTTTTTAGATCCCATATACCCATATACCCTGGATAGGTATAGTATCTATGCTTCAATATATTCGACTCTCTTTCATTTGTCAACCACTTTATGATAACTTCTCTTGCTTTACCAACCACATCGCCCTATCCTTAACCAACGTCACACATCCTATCATCTCCTAAACTGCATAATAGGCAAATATAAAGCGCTCTCTATCAATAAGCGAGCGCACACACTTGACTATAGATTAGCCAATTATTCTCTTAAGAATTAATATTTCTATCTGATGCCTAATTAGGCACATTCAAGAAAATAACCAAGGCATCTTTGACTTGGTATTTTCTTTCATATGCCTTAGATTCATTTCATAATAAATTTTCAAAAATAAATTTATTTCCATATTATTCCACAATGCTCAGTGCATGCATATTATGTTTTATCTCATAACAAAGGAGGAAATGCAAATGGCATTTGGTGGTGTTGATGGAGCTGCTTGCGGTTGTGGAACAGGACATGGCTTTGGCGCAGGAATCGCTGCAGTAGTAGTAATAATTCTTCTTTTGATCGCTATGGGAATCGTATTCTAAATTCAGAAAGGTGGAACTTCTTATGTATGGAATGAATCAAGGCGCAATGATGGTTCACGGTGGAATGGGTGGAGCATGCTGTCATCCTCCTGTATGCTGCCCTCCCCCTGTCGCCCCAGTTGGTGGTTACGGATATGGCGGCGTCGGTCATGGCGTTGGTGTAGGGGTCATTGCAATTGCTATTCTAATTCTTATCGCTTTAGGTGTGATCTTCTAAAAATCTCTTAGTAACTGGCTATCATCTGAAAAGGTGGTAGCCTTAAATTTTTAAGAATACTACTGGGGATAATAAATAACCATACTCAATAAGCAGATCCCATCGCCAAAATTTTTATAAGTATGTGGGCTGTCCGCCTTAAATCGCATAGAATTTCCTGTCGCCACTACAAAGTCCTTACCATTAAGGTGGATAGAAACTTCGCCGGAAAATACTGTTACAAACTCCAATGTACCGTGTGGATGAGCTTCTGCCTCTAAATAGCCTCCAGAATCGAACTCAATGGAATACATTTCAAACCGTCTTATACTGTCAAAAGGAAATATGGGATAGTTCCTAACCTTCCCGTTATCTTCAATTAGTGGCTGAATCGTATGCTTATCTACAATTTCGATGTCAGATTCTGGTCTACTCATAAGTTGGGTAAAGGATATTTTAAGCCCATTGGAGATCTTCCATAACGTTGAGACAGTTGGGTTCACCTCACCTCGTTCAATCTGACCAAGCATGCTCTTGCTGACACCCGAAAGTTTCGCAACATTGTCCAGGCTCAACTTCTTATCCGCACGAAGTTTTTTTAAGCTTTCAGCTATAACAAAATTAAGTTCATTCAAACTTTTCCCCTCCAGCCTATTGACACTATACTGCACAAACACTATTATTATAGTGCATAATGTTATTACATAGTGCACTGTAATAATAGTGTTTGTGTATTATATCATACATATTTAGGGGGTAAAAATCCATGTTAAGTATAACAGCATTTTCATCTTATGTTCTTGTGACAACCTTCACACCTGGTCCGAATAATATAATGTCAATGTCAAATGCTAGCCGATATGGATTCAGAAAAAGCATTAAATTCAATGTGGGTATATTCTTTGGTTTTTTTATAATAATTGCTCTTTGCAGTCTTTTTAGCATTGAACTTTACAACTTAATTCCTTCCGTCAAGTCAATCATGCCTTTTATTGGTGCCATTTACATATTGTGGCTCGCCTGGAAAACACTTAAAAGCAAACCCCAAAGTGTGGACGCTACACAAAAACGGACAAACACTTTTATGTCCGGACTACTATTACAGTTTGTAAATCCGAAAGTAATTCTCTATGGAATTACGACCGTTTCAACCTTTATCGTGCCGTATTACAAGTCAGTGTTAGTTCTAACAGGTTTTTCTGTGTTATTAGCCTTGATAGGCTTTGTGGCGACCTGCTGTTGGTCATTATTCGGCTCCTTATTTCAAGAATTCCTCTCAAGAAATGATAAGGTCTTCAAGATTGTTATGGCACTACTGCTTGTCTATTGCGGAATTTCATTGTTTGAACAATAAACATCTCATGCCTCGCAGTACCCAACAGAGGGGCAGTAAAAACGGCAGTGTGCCAAGGAAAGGGTACAATGTTTTCATCGTATTCAGGCGAGGAAAAAACAACTTCCGCCTGTACAGGTTTTTAGCTGTACCTAACGTAAACCCCAGCCTTAGCATAAGCTGCTTGACTGATTCTGTTTGCTCATTCTTAAATAGAATATCTATATCCGCCATCATGCGCATATCCGGCTGCGGGTACAGATATTTGATGAGGAAGCCTTTCAGTGACATACAGGTTATCTGATATTCTTCAAAGGTTTGCAGGACTTGCTCTACCGTAATATGCTGTGTCGCTTCGATGACCACAGCCTTTTTACAGTCAACGTGGAATTTCCTCATAACTTCTCGCGAGGGCTTGCGATCATCGTCCAACTTATTGATGCCATAGCAGCCTGAATACTCTAAGATTCCTGCAAGATATACAAGGAACTCTCTAAATATTGGTTTATCGCCGTTTATTCCTTCTTATTCTACAATAGTAAGCTCGGTGTATTTATTCTGCGTGTAGCCATCTGCACACAGATTTAATCGTTATCACAGACATTAAGCTTTAAGAAGGTTGATATAATAGAAAGGGCAGGAGCCCCCTCATTATGACGAAGGGGCTCCTGCTGATTATTACTTAGTTTCTACTGTCGTAGACGTTTCCTTGGCAACTACGATTTCTGGTTCCTCAACCAATACCGGTAGAAGCGTTATGATTCCATAGACTTCGTTTTCACTCTCTGTTATTTTTAACTGAGCGTCTAACTTAAAATTCTTTGACGTTATGGTATCTCCTAGCAGCATTGTTGATACGTCAACAACTATTGCTTCTGGCATCATGGTTAATTTTCCTAAAACATCTACTTCAGATTTATAAACTTGAAGCAGCAAATTATCTAGACTATCCCGGCCTTCAAACGTGATAGGAATCTGCATGTTTACCTCGTGATTTTGTGAGACATGGAAAACATCAATATGGATGACAGACGATGAAACTGGATCCCTTTGAACTTCCTTAATAAATCCAAATTTCTTGTTGCCACCATAATTTACCCATACTCTTGCATTCGACCCATGAGTAGCAATAACTTTCTTCAGTTCTGCAGTCTCAAACTGGACGGA
>Ga0209415_10003592_pt1 | contig 28833 bp, 26 predicted proteins | sample PeaSoiSIISIP2007_FD_187696 | JGI IMG/M metagenome (GOLD analysis project Ga0209415, IMG submission 187696) | Peat soil microbial communities from Weissenstadt, Germany - SII-SIP-2007 (SPAdes) (version 2) | ecosystem: Environmental > Terrestrial > Soil > Wetlands > Peat | place: Germany...
GGTCGATATCAAAGCCAATCGCGAGTTCTTCGAAAACTACTTGGGATTCCGCCTCACGGAACAGATCGTCCTCGACTCGGGCGTCGAAGCCGCCATGTGGATGACCTGCACCAACAAGAGCTACGACTTCGCCTACACCAAGGACGCGACCGGAACCAAGGGCCGCTTCCATCACATCACTTATGCGGTTAACAGCCGCGAGGAAGTTTTGCTCGCCGCCGACATCTTCCTGGAGCACGGAGTCAAGATTGAGACCGGTCCGCACAAGCACGCGATTCAGCAGACGTTTTTCCTGTACGTCTACGAACCCGGGGGAAACCGCGTGGAGATCGCCAACGCCGGTGCGCGCCTGATCCTGGCGCCCGACTGGAAGCCCATCCGGTGGACCGAGGCCGAGCGTAAGAAGGGGCAGGCCTGGGGGCTCAAGACCATCGAGTCCTTCCACATTTACGGCACCCCGGCGGTTCCCGGCCATCCCGGCAGTGGACCTGAGGTGAGTTAGGTGCGCTTCGATCTCACGTGTTAAACTAGACCGTTTGCGTTACCAAGACGAGGATTTGAGAAAGAGGGCCACGTAGGAACCATGAGTCAAAGTCTGGAAGATCTTTTGCAGAAAGCCGGGAACCCGGTGCAGATGCTCCGCAATTCGCAAATCGGAGCTTATGTCTATCCGGTGGTTCCCGCCGAAGTTTCGAATTGGCGCGATGAACAGCGCGCCTGGCGCGATAGCTGCGTGCTGTTCGACCAGTCGCACCATATGGCCGAGATTTACCTGAAAGGCCCCGATGCGATCAAGTTAATCTCGCATCTGACGATCAACAGCTTCGCCAACTTCCCCGTCAACCGGGCGAAGCAAATGGTCCCCTGCAGCTACGATGGCTTTGTCATCGGCGACGGGATCCTCTTCCATTTGGAAGAGAACCACGTGGTGTTTGTCGGACGCGCGCCGTCCGTCAACTGGATCCAGTTCCACGCCGAGACCGGCGGATTCAAAGTGGACGTGGTCCGCGACGACCGTTCCCCTTCCCGCACCGGTGGCAAGGCAGTGGTTCGCAAGTGTTACCGCTACCAGATTCAGGGCCCGAATGCCGAGAAAGTCATCGAAAAACTGAATGGTGGGCCGTTCCCGAACATCAAGTTTTTCCACATGGACGTGATCAAGATCAAGGGACGTAACGTGCGCGCACTGCGGCACGGTATGGCCGGAGCGCCGGGCCTGGAAATCTGGGGACCGTACGCGGAGTACGAGGAAATCCGCGCCGCGATTGTCGAAGCCGGCAAAGACTTCGGCTTGGTCGAAGTTGGCTCCCGGGCTTACGCCACCAATACGCTGGAGTCTGGCTGGATTCCGTCGCCGCTGCCCGCCGTCTACACGGGCGAGAAGATGAAGGCGTATCGCAAGTGGCTGCCCGCATCCGGTTACGAAGGCACCGGGTCGATCGGCGGCAGCTTCGTATCCAGCAACATCGAAGACTATTACATGACGCCCTACGAATTGGGCTACGGACCGTTCGTCAAGTTCGACCACGACTTCATCGGGCGGGAAGCGCTCGAAAAGATGGCCAACAAGCCGCATCGTAAGAAAGTGACCTTCGCCTGGAATTCCGACGACGTCATGAAGGTGTTTAAGTCGCTGTTTGAGAAGGGCCAGGACCCATTCAAGTACATCGATCTTCCGCTGTCGAATTACACGTCGGCTTCGTACGACAAGATTCTGGCGAATGGGAAAGCCGCCGGGTTTTCGATGTTCGCGGGCTATAGCTACAACGAGCGGTCGATGCTCTCGCTGGGCGTGGTCGATCCGGATATCGAGATCGGCAACGAAGTCACGCTGGTCTGGGGCGAAGAAGGCGGCGGCACGAAGAAAACCACCGTGGAGCGCCACCGGCAGATCGAAATCAAGGCGGTCGTCAGCCCCGTGCCGTACTCCGAAGTCGTGCGGAAGTCCTACGCGGCAGGCTGGCGTAGCGGCGCGGCTTAACTCGCACTCATTTTCGGCGGCGCGCCATGCCCTTGTGGTTTATCGCAATTTGATATATCGTAATTCGTAGTATGGCGCGCAAGCCTAAAACCGGGCCGGCCTCCGACCCCGAACTGCTCATTCTTTCGAGCCTTGCTTCCGGCCCTAAGCACGGCTACGCCATCATGGGCGACGTTGAAGCGTTCGCCGGCGTCACGCTGGGCCCGGGGACGCTCTACACCGCGATCACGCGCCTGGTTGAAAAGAAGCTCATCGTGCCCCAATCGGGCGCCGGCCGCCAGCGACCGTACAAGCTGACCGCCGAAGGAGCGACCGGCTTGACGGAACAACTCAACGCCATGCGCCGGGTGGCAGCAGCCGGGTTGCGGAGGTTAAGGCCCGCATGAAGAACGTCGTCGTCAGAACGCTCTTGCGCTTGTACCCGGCTGACTGGCGCCGCGAGTACGGACCCGAACTCATGGATATGCTCCTCGCCCGGCCGCTGACCGCGAAAGTCATCGGCGACGTTTTCTTTAGTGGACTGCGGCAGCGCAAACCTGACATTGTAAGGGAGGGAACCATGACAAAGATTGGATCTATCGGACTAGCGGGGTTTTCCATCATACTCGCGAACAATCTGCGGCTTTTGGTTCTGAGGGAACCAGTCGCGCACGTGGCGTGGTGGTCAACGTGGTTTCCTTGGTACGCTGTTTGGCTTGTTCTTGTGGCAGTCGGCTTCGGGCGACAACTAGCCAGACGCTAGATTTACGGACCGCGCAAATCCATCCGACCACCGTACTATTGACCTCCATAGTCGGTGTCGTAGAATGACGCATAGTGAAGACAAACGCGTCAGGTCCTGTTTTAGTTGCCGGCGGCGCCGGTTACATCGGAAGCCACACATGTAAACTGCTGGCGCGGGCCGGGCGCGAGCCTGTCGTCCTCGACAATCTCAGTACCGGGCATCGCTGGGCCGTCAAGTTCGGTCCCTTTTACGAAGGCGATATCGAAGATGGCGAGCTGGTGCAGAAGATCGTCCGCCAGCACGGCATCACCGACGTGATCGATTTCGCGGCGAAAGCTTACGTCGGCGAGTCGTACACGGATCCCGGCAAGTACTTCCGGGAGAATGTCGGCAAGACCATTCATTTCCTGGACGCGCTGATCGCATCCGGCGCCAAGAACATCGTATTCTCGTCGACCTGCGCCGTATACGGCGATCCGGACACCATCCCGATCACGGAATCGGAAACCAAGAAGCCGGTCAACCCATATGGGGAGACGAAGCTTTTTGTGGAGAAGATGCTCCACTGGCACGGGATCGCCCACGGCCTCAAATGGGTTGCCCCGCGGTACTTCAACGCCGCGGGCGCCGATCCCGAGGGCGAGTTGGGCGAAGTGCACGAGCCCGAAACTCACCTGATCCCGGCCGCATTCGAAGCGGTCCTGGGGAAGCGTCCGCAACTCGAGGTTTACGGGACCGATTATCCGACTCCGGACGGAACCGCCGTTCGCGACTACATCCACGTATTCGATCTGGGCCGCGCGCATATTCTCGCGCTGGACTACTTACGCGCGGGCGGCGAATCGACGTCGATCAATCTGGGTACCGGCGTCGGCCAATCCGTCCTGGACGTGGTTCGTGCCGTGGCGGCTGCCAGCGGCCGTGAGGTGCCGCATGTGCTTCGTCCCCGCCGCGCGGGCGATCCGCCGGAGCTGGTGGCGGACCCGTCGCTCGCCAAAAAGGTGCTGGGCTGGACCGCCGAATTCCGCGATATCCAGCGGATCGTCCAAACCGCGTGGGCCTGGCATCGCCACCCTCCCGCGTCTTAAACCGCCATGATATGATTTCACCATGCCCAACTATGTGATCGAACGCGAGATCCCCGGGGCGAGCAACATGAGCGAGGACCAGGTCCGGGAAGTCGCTCTGAAGTCGCTGGGTGTCCTCAAGGATCTGGGTCCCCAGATTCAGTGGCTGCACAGCTACGTGACCGACGACAAGGTCTACTGTATCTACTGGGCGCCCAATGAAGAGATCATCAAAGAGCACGCACGTCTGGGAGGATTTCCGGCGAATCGGATTTCCGCCGTCCGGCGCATGATGGAACCCGCCAGCGCGGGCTGAAGCGGCTTATAACGCCCCCAGCGCGAATCGTACGGCCTCTTCCGGCTGCATGGCCCATCCGCGCATCCAACTGGCCGTCGCATCCGCACTGCTCAAATGCTTCCGCGCTGCATCTAAGGCGCTCTCCAGGCGCGCTTTTGGAGCCCCGGTGAGCGGTCTGGCCAACTCCTTGCGAAGAGCGGACGCCCCGCCGGCCAGCGTCAGCGCGCGATCCGGTTCTCCCGCGGCCGAGGCGCACGCGGCAAACGACTCCAGCAGGCGCGGCAAGTCGGCTCGATGCCCCAGGTCCCAGTACAACTTCAGGGACTCCCGGTACAACCGCTGGGCCGCCGTGTGGTCGCAGGCTTCGGCTGCAAGATTGGCCAGATCGTGGAGGCAGGAAGCGATGCCGGGCTGGTTCTCGAGCGCGCGGAATCGGGCCAGCGCCTGTTCGTACAAGGAACGGCCTCTCTCAGGATCTCCCTGTGCGCGGGCCAGATCCGCCTGATGGCTTAGCGACCAGGCGACGCCGATCCGGTCGCCCATCTGTTCAAACAGCCGCGAGGCCTCGAGTTGGAGCAATCGCGACAGCTCGTACTCGCCTTGAATCTGGACGATATCCGCGAGGTTACTCAAGGCTCCCGCCAGACTGGCCGGGTCGCCCAGCGTACGGGCAATCTCCACGGCCCGCTCGAATTGCGCCCGAGCGGTCTCATAATGTCGCAATCCCTGTTCCGCCACTCCGCTATGTGTAAGCGCCCGGAGCGAGCCGAGCGGATCGCCCAACTCCTCAAGAATCTCCAGGCTCTCCGCGAAGTGGTGCACACGATGGTCGTTGCGGCCGGCGAATTGCGCCGAATCGGCCGCTGCAAGCAGAGCCTTCGCCCTGAGCTTAGTCCGGCCAGCACCTCCAGGCAGTTCTAGCAGCTTCTGAAAGCGATCGTGCGTTTCCTGGCTGAGGCCCCGGTCCTGCCAGTAAAATCCCAGCGCCGAACCCAACCGCAAGCCCCACTCGGCTTCTCTGGCTGCACTGAGCCAGTCCATAGCGGCGCGGTTATTGCCAATCTCCGCATCCAGGCGCGCGAACCATTGCTGCTGCCGCGCTCCCCCCATCAGCGCGGGTTCCGCCTCCTCCGCCAGCACCACGAAGTACGCCGCGTGAGCCTTGCGTGTGTACGCCTCTTCCCCAGCCTCCGCCAGCCTGCCGAGTCCGTATTCGCGCATGGTTTCGAGCATGACGAAGCGGGGCTCGGTAAGATCCGCACCCGTTCGGCGCACCAGGCTGTTGTCCACCAGGGACTCGATGGCGTCCAGCAGGTCGATGTTGAGATCTTCCTTGGCATTGCACACAGCCTCGATGGCTTCGTGCGTGGCGCCGCCGACAAAGACAGACATCCTGCGGAAGAGCTTCTGCTGCTCCGGATCGAGCAGGTTGTGGCTCCAGTCGAGCGTCGCGCGCAAAGCCCGCTGGCGCATCGGAAGGTCGCGCGGGCCGCCCGCCAGAAGTTGCAGAGGATCGCGTACGCGCTCGAGCAGAGCCGCCAGCGGCAGAACTCTGGTGCGGGCGGCAGCCAGCTCGATCGAAAGCGGCAGCCCGTCCAGACGTGCGCAGATTTCGGCTACCGTACGAATTTGTGCCTCGTCCATGACGGGGCCGCCGGCGCGCAGAGCCGTGGCGCGCTCCAGAAACAGGGCCACGGCGGGAGATTTAGCCAGCACTTCGGCAGTCGCCGTCTTGCGGTCGAGGAGTTCCAGCGGAGGTACTGGGAATTCGTACTCCCCATACAGTCGCAACGCCGCGCGGCTGGTGACTACGATTTTCAGTTGATCGGAAGCCGACAGGAGATCGGTCACGAGCGCCGAGGCGGCTAATACGTGCTCGAAATTATCCAGCAGCAGTAAAGTCGGTGCAGCACAGGCCCGCACGTGCTCCTGGAGAGCAAACGCGATGGCTCGATCCCCGGTCTGCCGTACGCCGAGTGCGTTGGCGATCTCCGACGAAACCAGCTCCGCATCATTGATGCGATCCAGGGGGACAAAGTGAACGCCTCCTGGAAACTCATCCAGCAGCTTGCGGCCGAGTTCCACCGCCAGGCGCGTCTTGCCGATACCTCCCGGCCCGGTCAGCGTCACCAGCCTCACCTGCGGCTGCTGTACGAGCTGCCTAGCGCCCTCCAGTTCCTGGTCTCGGCCGACCATCGCTGTGCGCTGAGCTGGGAGATTATGCGGTGTGGCTGCCGCAGCGGGCTGCGGTTGAGAGATGCTGCCCAGAATCGCCGAAAGTTCGTTGAGCAGGTCCCGCGTGGAACTGTATCGCTCGCGGGAGTTCTTCGCCAGGCAGCGCTCCACCGCCCACTGCAGGGGTGCAGGCGTTTGCGGGTTAATCCGGCCGATCGGCTCCGGCTGGTCCCGGATGACGGCCGCCAGAGCATCCACCTGGGTCGATCCACCGAACGCCCGCCGTCCCGTGGCCATTTCATACACCACGGCTCCGAAGGAAAACTGGTCGGACCGGAAGTCGCTGGATTCCCCGCGCGCCTGCTCCGGCGACATATATCCGAACGTTCCAAGGACCGTTCCCGGTTGTGTAAGCGGGTGTTCCGCGGCCGTGGCGGAAGTCGCGTCACCGGCCAATGCGCCGAGTTTGGCCAGGCCGAAGTCCAGGATCTTCGCCCGTCCCTCCGCGCTGATCATGATATTGGCGGGTTTCAGGTCGCGGTGCATGATCCCCTTGGCGTGCGCCGCCGACAGCGCATCGGCGATCTGCACGGCAATCGTCAGCAGTTTGGGGATGGGCAAAGGTCCGCCGGCCATCGCCTGCCGCAAGGTCTGGCCTTCGATCAGCTCCATCACGATGTAGGACACGCCCCCCGCATCGCCCACGTCGTAAATGGTGACGATGTTGGGATGGTTGAGCGCGGACGCCGCCCGAGCTTCCTGTATGAATCGGTCCACCGAGCCGCCGCCGGTCAAAACTTTGACGGCGACCGATCGAGACAGGCGCGTGTCGTGCGCGCGATATACCTGCCCCATTCCTCCGGCGCCAAGAGCGTTTTCGATCTGGTACGGACCCAGCCAGGAGCCGCTTGCGAGCCCGCCGGAATCCGGGGTTGCAGCTCCCGCGACCGTGAAGGTCGCACCGTTGCTGGGAATCTCCCCGGCCAGCAGCGACTCCACTTTGCTGCGCAGATCCGAGTCGCCGCGGCACGCGCCATCCAGAAACACACTGCGCTCCTGCGGGTTTCGCCGCCGCGCCTCGTGATAAACCTGCTCGACCTGCTGCCAACGTTCGGGATTCATCGGGGCTGTATGGCTCTGTGGTATATTATCTCGACTCCGGACTTCCCACGTAGGAGGATTGCATGAAGCAGCCCGCGCTTGGCATTGTCGCGACGGCCCTGATTATCGCCGTCTCTTTCGGTTTCATTTCGCTTTTCGATTTCTCGACGCTAGGCAGCTGGGTCATTTTCGTGATGGCTGCCATCATTCCGATGGAAATTGTCATTGGTGTCGCGTGGGGAGCCAATCCCAGCTTCGCCGCCGCGCGGCCGCAGCCCTTGAAAGGGATTCTGCTGGTGCTGGTGAATATCGTTGTCGGCGTGATCGTAGGCGCAATCTGCCACGCCGTGGTGGGAGGCAGTATCAGCCCGCCGGTTCCGATTCTGGTCCTGTTCGGGATCGTCTCGGTGGTAGTGACGTTCTGGCTCGCGATCATGTTCGGAGGGTGGCCATTCAACAGCCTGATTAAGAGCCCCGTGGGAGCCGGCCTGGTGATGCTGGCGGCGGTCTATATCATTAACTACCTGCTATTCCGCTTGTTTTTCGATTTCAGCTTTATGGCTGGGGCTCCCTGGTATCGCGCCAGTCTCGATCCGCATGGAATGTTCAACGGCGTGAATGCGCAAGTGTTCTACGTGACTTCGCTCACCTTCCTGTTTGTCATGCTGCATTTCGATTTGTGGCCGTTTACATCGTTTCCGGCCATGATGAAGCAGCCTGTGCTCGGCATCGTGTGGACGCTGAAGGCGCTGGCGCTGGGCGCGCTGGCGTACTACATCGGCGTGAATACGATGGGCACGGATCCGATGGTGTTCCTGATCTCCGGGCCGATTCCGTTCATCTTTGGAACCATCGTGATGCTGAATATGCTGCACAATTCGCTATTCGCCAAGTTCAGCCAGCCCTTGAAGGGGGTACTGAACTGCATCGCAGCGGCGGTGATCGGAGTTTTACTCGCGAAGATGTATGGCGCGCTGGCGCCGGTGGTCACCGGGGTCCTGAAGCCGGGACCGCCGACGAACGATTACGAGATCTGGCTGGCAACGGCGCTGCTCGGCGTCACCTTCCCGTTCCTGATTTTCTTCGCGGAGTTTTTTAAGATGTGGCCGCTGGCGAAGGCGAAACCGGAATAGACTAGTTGGAGAAGAGGAATCAACCTATGCTACGCGCGATTGACGAAAACACCATTACCGACGCCGCCATAGAACAGATGGCGTCGACTCCCAACCCCCGGCTGAAGCAGATCATGGAGCCCCTGGTGAGGCACCTGCACGCCTGGGCGCGCGAGGCGGATCTCACGCCCGAAGAATGGCTGCAAGGGATCGCGTTCCTGACCGCTGTGGGACAGAAGTGCACGGCGTTTCGGCAGGAGTTTATTTTGTTGTCGGACACGCTGGGAATGAGTTCGCTGATCAACTCACTTCACGACAAGCGCGCCACCGAAGCCGGCACCAAGAGCAGTCTGGTGGGACCGTTCTACCGCCAGGATTCGCCTTCGATGAAGCTGGGCGATACCATCGTGACCAAGCCCAGCAAAGGGCTGGAAGTCGTGCTCTATGGACGCGTTACCGATGGGACGGGGAAGGGCGTTCCGAATGCCTCGGTCGAGGTTTGGCAGCCGGACGAAACCGGCAACTACGATTTGCAGAAGCACGATCCATCTGAGATGGATTTGCGCGGCCACTTTCATACCGATAGCGATGGCCGCTACTACCTGCGCACGGTTGCGCCGCTCGGCTACATGATCCCGATGGATGGCCCGGTGGGCGACATGATTCGCGCTCAGAAACGTCATGGGTACCGGCCCGCGCACATTCACTTCATCGTCGGCGCGCCGGGTTATCGCGAAGTGGTAACCGCGCTGTACCTCGAGGGCGACCCGCACGTCGATTCGGATACGGTGTTTGGCGTGACCGCATCGCTGGTGACCAAGGTCAACCAGAAGGATCCTGGATCGCCGATCCCGACTCTGCCGAGCATCAAGTTCGACTTCAAGCTCGCGCACGCGACCGCCAAGGATATGACCGGACGCGTCGGCGCCGATCCTTCTCAGATCGTGGCTAAAGCATAAGGGAAAAGGGGACAGGCAGCTCTGTCCACTCCCACGCTGGCAGGCCAAATCAGGAGCCCACCGGAGGGGACAGAGTAGCCTGTCCCCTTTTTCGTCCCCCTTTTTCAGCGTGGTGTTAAACTAACTCTTTCGTGAAGTTTGAGGCTCTCTACTATCAGGACCGCCTGAAGATCGTCAATCCCGTAGGCGATGTCGCCATCACGACGCTCTGGTCGAAAGTAGAATCCGCGTATCAAATCCTGGAAGAAGCCGGCGTCGATCTCGCGCCTGAGACCTCGCGCATTGCGCTTATCGCCAACCTCTACGGAAACGGACTGCCTCAAATGTTGCGGAATCTGCTGTGGAATCCGCAAATCAGGCACATTGTGATCGTGGGGAAGAACCTCTCTGGCTCGCGCGAGTGGCTGCTGAACTTCTTCGAACATGGCCTGGAAGAAGTCGAGTTTCTGGGAGCCAAGGCGTTCCGCATCCGTAACACGACCCGCACCATCGACGGCTGCGTGCAGCCCCAGAACTTTGCGAACATGCCCGAGTTTACGGTGCTGGGCGATGTAGGGGATGCGGCTACGAAATCGGGCCTGAAGTCTTTCTTCGATACGCTGCCGCCGGTGGAGGCGGGCGACTTTGCGCGTGTCGAGCCTCCGCCAATTCCCGAGCCCACAGTCACGCGCTTCCCCACCGAGCCGCGCAGCCACACCATCGTGCGCGATACGCCGATGGAGGCCTGGGCGGAGATCATCTTCCGGCTGTTCCGCTTCGGTCATCGCAACATGGTCGCGAAGAAGAGCGGGCCCGAAGGCCGCGTCGAATTGCAGAACATCAAGGCGATTGTGGAGAATCCCCGGGAAGAGCCCGACGAAATCCTCCAGCAATTCGGATTCAGCCTGGAGAAGTTTCAAGGCTATCAGCGGCGCATTCTCGATCCCGAAAAGCCACCCGACCTCGGCTATACCTACGGCAACCGTCTGCGCGGTTACTTCCGCCGTCCCGACGGAACGCTGGTGGACTCGCTCGAAATCGCCGCGCAGCGGCTCAAAGAAAAGCCCGAATCTCGGCACGCCTACATCGCGCTGTGGGACAACACGCGCGACCTCCCAGAGGGCACCGACACTCCCTGCTTCGTGTCCGCGTTTTTCAGGAAATTCGACGGCAAGCTCACATTGACCGCGACGTTCCGATCCCACAACGCCATGGAAGCCTGGCCCGAAAACGTCTATGGCCTGATCGCGATTCAACGATTCGTCGCCGAGAAGGCCGGCATGGAACCCGGCCCGCTAACCGTGTTCAGTCATTCCATCAGCATCGACGTCTCCTCGCTCGAAAAGGCTCGCAAGATCGCCACCAGCAAGGAGTCCGACGAGGTGTACGATCCCGCCACGGGCAAGCACGGTCCTCGCATGGATCCGAATGGTGCGTTCACGACTACCTTCGACCGGGCGACCTGGGAAATCGTAGTCGAGCACTCCTATAACGGAATGAAGATCGGCGAATATCGCGGCAAGAGCGCTGAGGAGATCGAGCGGCAACTGGCTCGCGACGTGGCGATCTCGGAGCTCTCGCACGCGTTGTACTTGGGCCGCGAAGTGGCGCGCAAGGAATTCGAAATGAAGGCCGCCCGCGCCAAAGAGAAGCCGGAATGATCGTCTTCTTCGACATCGGCTCGACCCTGATCGACGGACCCCCGTTTGGCCCCGCCCGACGGCTTTCCGAAATGCTCGGCCTTGGTCCGGAAGCGGTGAAAGAGCTGGAACGTATCCTATTCCGATCACCCGCGAGCGATCCGGAGCAACTGGCGAACACCATCGTCAATCGCCTGCGCGTCGACCGCAATAAAGCGCTGGAGGCGTGCGCTACACTCTGGAATGCCCAGCTTGAGGAAGCCTACGTGTTGCCGGGCGCGCGCGAGCTGATCGAAAAGCTCAAATCAGCCGGGATTCCGCGAGCGTATCTCTCGAATATCTGGCCCCCGTTCTACGAACACTTCAAACAAGAGTTCGCGCACGAAGCCGAAAGCCAGCCGCGGTTTCTATCCTTCGAGACCGGACTGATGAAGCCCGATCCGGCATTCTTCCAGCTGGCCCTGCGCGCCGTGGAAGCCCGCGCCGAGGACGCCGTTATGGTGGGCGATACTTACAAGAACGACATTCGTCCCGCGATCGAACTGGGGATGCGCACGGTGTGGGTCCTGCATCGTCCTGAAAAAGAGAAGGCCGATTTGATCGCCGTGATGAACGGAGAAGCGCCGCCGCCCGATCTCACGCTCGCGTCGATCGGCGAACTGGAACCGTCGAAATTACTAAGCCATGCAAATTACTAAGTACGACCTGTTGCCAGAAGCCGACCTGTTGAGCCGCCTGAAGCGCACTCGCCTGCGCGGGTTCAATCGCGCCGAGGTCTATCGCGACGCGACCCTCGAAGTCATCGAAACCGATCCCGCGGCGCTCACTCCAGCCCAGCGTTACGTGCTGCAGGAAGGCGTCCAGGCGATCCTGGACGTGGCGGACGCGTTCGCGCCCCTAGGCATCGACATCTTCGCCTTGCGCGGCGCGCTGCTGTTCTGGCCCGAGGGAAGCGATCCCGAGCGTGACGCGCCCATCCCGTTTCTCCCGCCCGTGATCGAGGAGTCGGTGGAGCGCGACGGCACCAAGGTCCTGCTGATCAACGACGGCATCCATCGCGTGTACGCCGCCCGCAAACGGGGACGCAAGATCAACGTGGTGTTAGCCCGCAACGTTCCGGCCGAGTATCCGTACTACGCGTACGCGCTGCCGCAAGGCTGGGCTCAAGTGGATGAACTACAGGAACTGCAGGAAGGCTACCAGAAGAAGGAATACCGGAATCCCGAGAACTACAAGGCGCTGTTCCGCGACTTCAATGAGATCTTTGAAGGCGTGCAGAAACAGCGCCCGCGAAGCAATCCCGCTCACCTGAAGGCGTAGCGAGAGGTAGTTATTGCTGTTTGCCGCCGTCTTCGGCGGATCCGCTGAAGACTCTCCGGCCGTCAGGCAGGGTAACGTTTCGGGCGTTGCCTACGTAGGCGCCCTCGGCGTTCACCGGGTCCTTGGCGCGAATGCCCTCAACGGTGACCGTATCGCCTTCTTTCAGGGAATCCTTCGTCCATCCATTCCTGCGAAGCGAGTTCGGTGGGCCGCCCTCGAACTGCCACTTGGTGACCTTTCCGCTGTCATCCTTCACGTTCATGTAGACCCAGATGTGCGGATTCATCCAGTCCAGTTTCGTGACGGTACCTGTCACTTTGACCGTTTTGGTCGAATCAAATTCCGCTGCGATCGAGTGGTGCGCCAGCATCGGAACGGCAGCGGCAACCAACAGAGTCGCGGCAATCAGAACACCTTTGTTCGCTTTCATGATAAAAAAACCTCCAAGGACTTCGAACTAGAGTACTATCAATAGCTTGACCGTGTCAACGGGTCATTTTTCAGCAACCTTCGGCGGAAAGGCCTTGGCCAGATACTCCACGATCTGATCCCGCTCCTGCTGGGTGATATCCGGATCTTCCTGGAGCATTTCCAACACTTTATCCTGCCATTCCGCCTTGGTGGCGTGTTTCGCGGCCACGCGCTCCAGTGTGTGACAGGCCGTACAGACGGCTTCCACCAACTCTTTCCCGGGCCCTTCAGGCAGGGCCGGAGGCGGCGATTGCCCCGCTGCCGTAACTGCGAGAGTGATCACTACCAGCGATTTCAAGCCCACAGTTTCTGGATCAGGTTCCCACCGGTAACCGTGGGCCGCTCCGCGCGGCCGTTATGCATATAGGTGGTCTTCAGGTGATCCAGGCCGAGCAAGTAGAGGATCGACGCGTGGATGTCCCACACATGATGCGGTTCGTCCACCGCGCGCAGGCCGATTTCGTCCGTGGTTCCGATGGTCTGGCCGCCCTTGACGCCGCCGCCCGCCATCCACATGGTGAAGCCCCAGGGATTGTGATCGCGGCCGTACTTTTCCGGAGTCTGTCCAGCCGAAATTTGCGCGAACGGGGTACGGCCGAATTCGCCGCCCCACACGACCAATGTATCTTGCAGCATCCCGCGAGCTTTGAGATCGGCCAGCAGGCCGGCGACCGGCTTATCGGAAGCCTTGCACCACTTGGTGTGATTGTTGTTGACGTCCTGGTGCGCGTCCCAGCCCGACCCCGACCCGCTGTAGACTTCGACGAAGCGCACGCCGCGCTCGACAAGTCTTCTGGCCATGAGGCAATTGGCGCCATAGACCGCGGTCTCTTTCTCATCCATGCCGTACAGCTTTTTGGTGGCTTCGCTCTCTTTGCTGAGGTCGACGGCTTCGGGCGCCGACGATTGCATCTGATACGCCAGCTCATACGACCGCGTACGCGCGTCGAGCTCGGTATCCTCCTGCTTATTGCGCCCATACAGTTCGTTCAGCTTCTGCAGTAGGTCGATCTTGCTGCGCTGCTGCTCGTCCGTGGTTCCAGCGGGCGGTTTCAGGTTGAGGATAGGCGTATCGCCCTGGCGGAAGAGCGAACCTTGATACGTCGCAGGCAGGAAACCCGACCCGTAGTTCTGCACCGAGCCCAGGATCTCTTTATCGTCCTGCATGACGACGAAGGTCGGCAGATTTTTCTGCGCGGTGCCCAGGCCGTAGGTCAGCCACGCTCCCAGCGAGGGACGACCAGCCAGGATCGAGCCCGTGTTCATCTGGCACACGCCGCCCACGTGGTTCACGGCGTCGGATTGGCAGGATCGGATGACCGCGATATCGTCCACGTGCTGTGCGATATTCGGCAGCCAGTCGGATACCCACAGGCCGCTCTGCCCATATTGCTTGAAGGGGCGCCGGGCGGGGAAGAGACCGTCGCTAGGCTTGGCGCCCTGCGCCGTCAGCAGCGTCTCGGGATGGAAGGACGGAGGCACCGGCTGCAGCGCCATCTTGTCCAGCAGAGGCTTGGGATCGAATAGATCCACCTGGCTCGGCCCGCCCTCCATGAAGCACCAGATCACGTTCTTGGCGCGCGGAGTGACATGCGGTTTCTTGGGCGCCAGAGGATCCACCGCCGCGGCGTAGCTGTCCTCGGCCAGCATGGCGGCCAGGGCGATTCCGGCCAATCCGCTGCCGGCCTGCGTGAAGAACTCGCGCCGGCTGGAGACGTTCCAGTGGTGCTTCAGCTTATTGAGCATTGGATCAGCCATGGCGTCGTCTCCTTATTAGTTGATATACAGAAACTCGTTCGAATCGAGCAGCATCTGCGACAGGTCGACCAGCGCGGCCGCACGCGCCGGATCAATACCTGCAGGCATGCTTGTGGATACATTTGTCGGCATCGGCGGCTTCGCCTTCGCGTCACCAGCAAGGCGCTGCGTCATGATGGGGATCTGCCGAGCAAGGAAATCCGCCGCGATCTTTTGCTCCTCGGCGGAAGGTGAACGTCCATAAGTCAGCTTGAACGCCCGGTCGATCTGGGCATCCGGCGTGAGCCCGCTATCGTTCAACACGCGCCCGGCCAGCGACTGCGCCCATTGCAGGATCAGGTCGTTATTCAGCAGATCCAGCGATTGCGACGGCGTCACGGTGTTCTTGCGGAAGTCGCAGCTCTCGAAGGTATTGGCCGAATCGAACTCCTGCAGCATCGGGTATCGCAGATTGCGCCGCACGAAGATGTATACGCTGCGGCGATTGTTCTGCGCCGGGTCCTTCTCGCTCTTCCAGCCGCCCGCGGCAGCCGTGGCCGACAGGTCGGAAAGCGTGCCCGCGGGAACCGGCGGGAACACGCCCGGGCCGCCCATTTTCGTGTTCAGCAAGCCACTGGTGAACAGCATGGAATCGCGAACCGCTTCGGCTTCCAGGCGGCGGCGCGGCCAGTGCGAGAGCAGCTTGTTATCGGGATCGTCCTCGGCAGCCTTAGGTTGCAGATCGGCCGACTGCTGATAGGTGTTGGAGAGCAGGATCTGGCGCTGGAGCCTCTTGATACTCCAGCCGTTCTCGACGAAGTTCGCGGCCAGGTAGTCGAGCAGCTCCGGATGCGTCGGGCGCGATCCCATGCGGTCGAAATCGCCAGGAGTGGCCACGATGCCTTTTCCGAAATTATAGTGCCAGATGCGATTCACCATCACGCGCGCCACCAGCGGATTCTTGGGATCGGTGAGCCATGCGGCCAGAGCCGTACGCCGGCCGGTGGAGTTGGGTAGCGCCGTCACCTTTGCATCAGTGGGATCCAGGATCGATAGGAAACCCGGCTGGACTTCGTCGCCCTTCATATCGAAGTTGCCGCCTCTCAATACATGGGTCGCCGGCGCGACCGGGCCGATGTCGATCATGAACTGGCCTTGCGGCAGCGGCGCGGGCCTCAGCGAATCGAACGCCGCCAGTTGCTTTTTCAGATCGGCGTAGCGTGTGGCGGAGTCGCCTTTGAGGCTGCGCAGGGTGCGGGCATCCGGCTCCTCGTCAAATGCGACTCGCGGTTCAGCGGTGTGATACATCATCGTCTGGAACGGATCGCGCTTGGCGGGATCCATCATAATCGCGGCCTTTACTTCTTCTTCGAACGTATGCGCGCCGCTCTCGAGCTTGGCGGCTCGCAGCGGTTCCAGGATCTTGTTCATCTCGGCGCGGATGTCTTTGGTCTTTTCTTCCCACGCGGCCTTCTGCGCGTCATACTTCTGGCGCTCGACCGGATCCTTCAACGGCAGCGGACCATCGCCGAAGCTGGTGTTGGCGAAGAACGCCTGCAGGCGATAGTAATCTTTCTGCAGAATCGGATCGAACTTGTGATTGTGGCAGCGCGCGCAGCCGAACGTGAGGCCCAGGAACGCCTCGCCAGTCGCGGTAGTCATGTCGTCCAGCGTTTCCTGGCGACGGGTGAACAGGGCCGCGGCGTTCGTCTCGTCGATCCAGTGGCGATTGAACCCCATGGCGACCAGCGCATCGGGATCGCCCGGATACAATTCGTCGCCCGCGATTTGCTCCTTGATAAACCGGTCGTAGGGCTTGTCGGTGTTGAAGGCGTCGATCACGTAATCGCGATAGCGCCAGATGTTAGGACGCGTCTCATCCGCCTTGAAGCCGTTGCTGTCGGCGTAGCGAGCGACGTCCAGCCAGTGGCGCGCCCAGCGCTCGCCGTACGCGGGCGAGGCGAGCAGACGGTCCACCACTTTCTCCCAGGCATTGGGCGACTTGTCGCTCAGGAACTGCTGAATCTCTTCCTGCGTCGGGGGCAGCCCGGTCATGTCGATGGTCGCGCGCCGCAGCAGCGTCAGCCGGTCGGCGGGCGGGTTGGGCTGAAGGCCGGCCTCCTCCAGTTTCGCCAGCACGAACGCGTCGATGGGAGTTTTGACCCACTGCTGGTTCTTGACGGCGGGAACGGGAGACTTCTTCACCGCTTGAAACGCCCAAAAGCTGCGCTGAGCGGGTGTGAAGGTGTCGGATTCGGCAGTGTAAACGATTCCTGCCGTGAGGGCTAATCCAACGACCGCGGCCACGATGTGGCGCGTTGCGTGGCGCATGAGGCCTCCTGATTTACCGGCCAGAATTATATCACGCCGGTGTCTGCAAGTATATGATCCTGTGGGGCAGACGTCCACGTCTGCGCCGGATCTCCAGATCCGGTTTGGCTATGTAGCTGGGCGGACCGGCGTGGACGCCGGCCGCAGGCCTGGAGGCCTGCCCCACTCCGAACTACGATGCCGTCAAAACACCCTTGTCGACGCCGCCCGCAGGCTAAAGGGATCAGACGACATTCAGTTCGCTGCCCGCACAGTTGCCGATCCTCTAGTTTTCAGATGCGTTGATAAACTTGGCCCCGGCGCTCGATCGTCACCACCTCGATCTCCGTGCTGTCCTGGTTCACGGTGAAGATGATCCTCCAGCCCCCGATCCGGCTCTTCCGGAGGCTTGTGTTTTTCAGAGGACCTGATAAACGCGGATCGAAATAAACGCGGATCGAAGGGTGCCTCAGAGAGCTGCTCGAACCGACGCAGCACGCGCTGCTGAGTCTCACGATTCAGCCTGTCGAGGTCTTTCGCGGCCCGGTAGGAAAGCCGGACGGGATATTTCACAACCCCCGTGTCCGGCGATACTCCTCGATCGTGACGGTGCGGCCGTTGCGGATGTCGTCGAGACCTTCCTCGATGGCGGCTTTAGTCTCTGGGCTGATCTCGCCGGTGTCGTTGAGCTCTGTCAGATAGTCGACGACGTCCGCCAGACGGTCCTCGGGCAGGGCATCGACAAGCTGGTGAACGTTTTCGCGCTCGGTCATGGCGGCTTCTCTTATTCTCGCGCAACGCTTTGCAGAAGCGCATTCCTATTTTACGACGCCGTCAACACACCCTTGTCGACGCCGCCCGCCGCCTTCGGGTCGATCACCGGTAGCCACAGTTCGAACCAGAATGTCGAACCTTCTCCGGGGACACTCTTCAGCCCCAGATCGCCCCCCATCAGCGTCACCAATTCCTTGCTGATCGCGAGTCCCAGCCCGGTACCGCCGAAACGGCGCGTGATCGACGCGTCGGCCTGGGTGAACTTCCGGAAAAGTTGCTGCTGCACCTCTTTGGAGATGCCGATGCCGGTGTCTTGCACCTCAAATCGGATACGGGCTTTCCCGGCGCTGGATTCAGGACAATGGACGCTCAGGCTGACCTTCCCCTGCGATGTGAACTTGACCGCGTTCCCCGCCAGGTTGAGGAGCACCTGCCGGAGCCGTCCCTCGTCGCCCACCAGCGTCCGGGGATTCAGCGGCGACCAGCGCAGCGCCAGCTCGATGTTCTTCTCAGCCGCCTGCGGTTTTAGGAGATCGATGACGTTCGTGGCCACGGTTCCCAGGTCAAACGGCCGCGCCTCAATTCCCATCCGTCCTGCCTCGAGTTTGGAGAAATCCAGGAGGTCGTTGAGGACCCGCAGCAGAGACTCGGCCGAATTATGGGCCGTGCCGGCGAACTCCCGCTGCTCTTCGTCCAGATCGCCCTCCAGCAGCAGGCTGATCATTCCCAGGACGCCGTTCATCGGTGTGCGAATCTCGTGGCTCATGTTGGCCAGGAACTCGGACTTGGCCCGATTGGCGCCATCCGCCGCGTGCAGAGCCTTGGCCAGGTCCCGCGTACGCTCTTCGGCCAGCGCCGAGGCGCGCTGTCCGGTCGATTGGAGGTTCACCACCAATCCTGCCAGCAGCAGCGACAGCAACGCGGTGCATCCCGCCGCCCATGCGGACGGAGTCTTACTGATGTAGGGGAATTTGGGCTTCCGGTTCCAAGCCAGCGTCCAGGTGCTACCGGCTAAGTCGATTTTAGTGGAGCGCTCGTTCTTACCCGCTCCATCCGATGCGAACATCAGGTAGCCCGAGGGCGCGCCGTCGTCGTAGACCCGCAGGGAAACGATGTCACGAGCTTCCTCCAGAGCGGATTGGAAGAAAGCGTCCGCCGTGAATGCCAGAGCGGTCCACCCCATGAACTCGCCGCGGTGGTTCGGCGCGGATGTGTCCTCGCGATAGACCGGAACGAACAGCATCAGGCCGTTTTGAGAAGCTGGCCGGGCGTGAAACGTGACCGCTCTGGTTATGGCCGCCTTGCCGGAATTCCGCGCTCGTTCCGCGGCCTCTTTCCGGTGTGGCTCGGTGGCCTGGTCTACACCGAGAATCATGGCGGCGAACCGCGGCGGCTCCGCGTAGGTCGTGACGAAGTCATCGGCGTTCGGGTCAGCGGATTCGGGCGCGCCAGGCAGAGGCCGGACGCGAAAATCGGGCCAGCCCTCGCGCCGCCGCTCGGCAGTGAACTTCTCGATCTGTGATTGCGGCACCTCACGAATGAATTCGACCGCAGTGGTGCCCGGATAGCGATCCAGGAAGCCAAGCCGGTCTAAGTAGCCGTGCCAATTCGGGGAGGTGGATCGCGGGGAGGCGCCCAGATAGCCGGCCGCTCCACGCAGAGCGTCCTCGTAAGTTGCCAGGCGGGCGTGCATCCGGTTTTCTACCGAGTTCACCACTTGGTCAAAGCGAGCTTCGTCGTACCCGACGCGATCCCGATCCAGAGAAGCGTACAGCCACCCGCTCAACATCCATCCCGCCACCAGGACGCTGCCAGGCAGCAACAGGCTGCCGGAGGTCCGGAACGCACCCACTGCGAGACCGGTCAGCGATACGGCCGCGAGAAACAAATTCAGGTTCTGGAGGTTCTCCCGGACCGTGCCGCCCGCAAACTCTCCCACGCCGATGTGAGTGGCCCACACTGCGGCGCACGCAATCACCAGGGCGCTGACGCGGGCCGCCGGAGGTCCCGCCCAGGCTGCCGAGAACAGGATCAACAGGAATACCAGGAACAGCAGATTGGAGCCTTCGGGTCGGAAAAAGACGAAGTAACATCCGGCCGCAACCGCGACAGCTAGCAGGACTGTTTTGGCGATCACTTTTATATCGCCAAACGGGCCCAAGCCCGCGAGAGATTTGCCCAGCCCGAGCAGGACCGGCGTCATGATGAGCACGCCCAGCGCATCGCCAATCCACCACCGGCTCCAAACCAGTTCCCACTGGCTGGCTGGGAAAGTGCGGCCCAGAATCAGGATCCCCGTCCCCAGGGCAGACGGTATCAGCCCCGACAGCAGTGCGGCCCCGGTGATCGCCGCGACTTCGTCGAAATGCCCCAGGAACTTTTTCTTCTTCGCGATCGCGGTGAACAGCCAGTAACCCGCCAAGGCGCGCAAGGCGTTTGCAAAAGACATCCCCAGGTCGGGCGCCCAGGTCACTCCTCGCCCGTGGGTAGTCACAACCATGGCGACGAACAACACAGGCCAAAAGCGGAGTCCGAACACCAGCAACACCGCCAGGTCCAGTCCGGCGGATGGCCATACCGGCGTCAGGGTGGTGCCGGATAGCAATGTCCAGCCCAGTTGCGACAAAGCCAGATGCACGAAAAACAGGGGGATCGCCACAGTGGCGTAGGGGAGTTTTCGAAGCGTCGAGCCGCTAAAGAGCCCGCCGTCGTCCTGCCAAAACAGTCTGCGCAACACCGTGGCCATAGTTCGTAAGACCTGCAACGGTTATACTTCGGCCGGTCTCTGCTTCCGAACGATTGGTTATTGCGCTTACGTACTGCTTTTGTCTGGTACTCCTGCTAAGGTGATCGCCCTAGGCTGGTGCTTATGCGACCGGCGGCGGCTGTGGAGGCGCCTGCGGAGGCCGATTCGGACTGGGCTGGCCTGCGGGATGTCCCGCGCGGATGACGTTCATCGCCGCGCCGATCATGCTGGCAACGTCGCTCAGATTGGCCGGAATGATCAGCGTATTTCCCTGCTTGGCCAGGTTTCCGAACTGGTTGATGTACTGCTCGGCGACCCGGAGCTGCACGGCTTCGAATCCGCCCGGAGCGAGGATCGCTGCAGCCACTTCGCGAATTCCCGATCCGGTGGCGTTGGCGACGGTCATGATGGCCGACCCCTGTCCTTCGGCCTCGTTGATCTGCTGCTGCTTGCGAGCCTCGGACGCCTTGATCACCTGCTGCTTCTCGCCCTCGGCTTTGTTGATGGCTGCATCGCGAACGCCTTCGGAGGTCAGCACGATGGCGCGCTTTTCGCGCTCGGCGCGCATCTGCTTTTCCATCGCGGCCAGGATGTCCTGCGGCGGCGTGATGTTCTTGATCTCGTAACGCAGCACCTTGACGCCCCAGGCTTCCGACGCCTTATCCACTTCGTTCACCACCTGAGTGTTGATGGTGGCCCGTTCCTCGAAGGTCTTGTCCAGATCGATCTTGCCGATCTCGCTGCGCAACGTCGTCTGGCAGAGCTGGACAATCGCGAAACGATAATCGGTGATTCCATAGGACGCCCGTTCCGGATTCAGCACTTTCAAATACAGCACTCCGTCCACGCCCACCTGAACGTTGTCCCTGGTGATACAGACTTGCTCGGGAATATCGTAGGTCTGCTCCTTGAGCGAGTGCCGGTAACGGATGACGTCCACGAACGGAGTTAACACGTGGAAGCCGGCGCCCAACGTTCCGCTATAGGTTCCCAGGCGCTCCACGACGAACGCGTTCTGTTGTGGAACCACCACGGCAGTCTTGATCAGGACGATGATGATCAGGAACGCGAGAACCGCAACGACAAGAATCAGCGGATCCATTCAGGTCTCCCTTATGTGCCCTTTATATACAGCGTCAGCCCTTCCACGCGCTCGACCTTGGGGCGTCCGGATCGCTGGATTGCCTGTGTGCCGGCATTGCATGCCGTCCAGGAAGCCCCGCGCAGCTCCACTTTGCCGATCGCTCCAGGCGCAATGTCCTCGAGCGCCAGGGCGGTCTCGCCGATCAGGGAATCCACTTTGTGACCCTGCTTCCCGCTCAGCTTGAACTTCTCCATCAGGGGCTTGCGGAAAAACGCCAGTGAGACCGCGGAGAAAATGGAAAACATCAGCCAGGGCGCCCAGCCCGGCAGATCCGGAGCAATCCAGAACACCAACCCGGTCAGCAGCCCGGAGATCCCCAGGAACATGAAGAAGAAGGTGCCCGGCGTGATCATTTCGCACGCCAGCAGCACCAGCCCGACGATCATCCACATCCACCAGGTCAGCATTTAGTTTTGCTCCCGCCCGACGGAGCTATTGTGTCATAACCGCGGAGTCAGCCCAGTCCCATGCGAACGAGAAGCTGGCGAAAACGCGGATGGGGTCGGACCGCGTCCAGAAGAGAGTCCGTCATCAGGTTCACTGTAGTCCACACGGATCCAATCTCCACAGCCTGTTCCAGCTTCAGCAAGGCTTCGTCATGTTCGCCCAGTGCCAGATGAACCAGGCTGAGCGAGTAAGGCTCAATGTACGTTTGCGCGGCCGCGCTTTCAAGCCTTTCCAGAATCTCCCTCGCTTCCCTCGCTTGGCCCGAAAGCGCCAGACAACGAGCGAGGTAACACTGGAATGCAAAGTGAGGGCCTCCGCCGAACAGGTCCATGGCGGTGCGGAAAGCCGCCTCAGCTTCCGCATGCCGTGCCATTCGCTCCAGGGCGCTGCCCATCCACAGGTAGGCAAGCGGGTAGTGCGCATCGATTTCCACCATCTTGCGAGTCTGCTCCAGGGCGCGATCGAACTGACGATCCAACAAATGGAACCAGGCGGCGTGGTGCTGAAGTTGAAGCGAGACCGGGTCCAACTCGATGGCTTTGTCGATCTCGCGCAGCGTCTCTCGCATGCGTCCCTGGCATGCGAACACGAAGGCTGCCCAATCACGGACCTGAGGATCATCGGCATCGAGATCGAGAGCCTTGTGTATATCCGAGTTGGCCCGGGCCCAGTCCCAGTCCGCCAAAGCGTGCAGGAACGCTATCGTCGACCGGGCGCTACCGTTCACGGGATCCAATTCGACGGCACGCGTCGCGGAGTCCTTGGCTTTCCCCAGGAGCACTCGCGGCTGCTCGACGCTATAGAAAGCCAGCACGATGTGGCAATTCGCGAGACCCTCATGCGCCATGGCGTATTGCGGGTCGATTTGAACGGCCTTATGGAAGCATTCGAGGGCTTTTCCAAGGCTTTCTCCGGTGCGCTGCTTCCAATGAAGCTGACCCCGCAGGAAGAATTGGTACGCCTCGGAACTGCCTTTGTACCCCCCGGCCAGGGCGCGCTTGTCCTCACCACTGAGCCGTAACCGAAGATTCCGGGTAATCTGCTCGGCGATTTCCTCCTCGACTTCAAAGATGTCCGCGAGCCGGCGATGGAATCGCTCGCCCCACAATTGGGCCTCGGTGGCGGCCTCGACTAATTCAGCCTGCACCCTCAGCGAGTCGCCTCGCTGGGACACGCGGCCGGTGAGCAGGGCGCGAACATTGAGCTCCTTCCCGGCGTGCATCGGGTCGATTTCCTTGCCCTTGTAGCGAAACACGCGGCTTCTGGCCACCACCCGCAGGCTCGAGACCCGCGACAACGAGTTGATCAGGCTTTCGGTAATACCGTCGCTTAAGTACTCGGTGTCCGGATTGCCGCTCATGTTCTCAAACGGCATCACTGCCAGCGAATCGATCGGGGCGCCTTGCGCCGGTCGCGCGGGTGTTTCGCCGCTGGATCGCCCGGAAACAAGCGAGCGGAGGCTGAACGCCAAATCCTGCGCCGACTGAAAGCGGCGCTCGGGGTCTTTCTCCAGGCACCGGAGCACCACCGCCTGCGACTGCGGGCTGACGCCGGAACCGAACTCCGCGGGCGGCTCTTTGACGATCGCCGCCATGGTTTCGGGAGCGGAGGCGCCGGTGAAAGCGCGGCGGCCGGTCAGCATCTCATACAATACCAGCCCCAGGGAGAAAATGTCGCTGCGCCAATCGAGTTTCTGGCCCCGCACCTGTTCCGGAGACATGTAGCCCACGGTACCCGCGACCGTACCTGGCTCGGTGAGTGTCGCGTCATCCGCATGGCGCGCATCGGTTCGCTTGGCCAGTCCGAAGTCGAGAATTTTCGGCCGTCCATCCCGCGCGATCATGATGTTCTCGGGCTTCAGATCGCGATGCACGATCCGGGCAGCGTGCGCCGCCGCGAGACCGTCCGTAATCTGGGCTCCGACTTCGATTACATCGCGAAAAGAGAAAGCGCCGCGGCGCAGGACCTGGCGCAGCGACTCACCCTCCACCAGCTCCATCACCACGTAGTCCGGCCCGACGTCGTAGACGGCCACTATATTCGGATGGTTCAGTGCTGCTGCGGCCCGGGCTTCCTTTTCAAATCCCGGCCTCCGATCCTTCATGACCTTTAAGGCTACGTCCCGATCGAGTCGCGAATCGCGGGCGCGGTAGACCTCACCCATCCCGCCCGCGCCAATCTGCGCGAGGATCTGGTAGGGGCCGAGTCGTTCACCCGCGGATAGAGGCATGAAGTTTCACCGATTCTATCCCAGATAGACGTGGCGTATACGATAATGAATTCTTCATCCGCTTTTCAATACAGCCGGGAGGGCAGCCATGCAAGATTGGGGGTACGCGCAAGCGCATCCGAGTGAACAACTGGCACGCATCCAGTATTTTTCGATGGTCAAGGTCGAGCCAGGCCGGGAGATCGAGTTCACCATCACCGTGAAGGAGTTCTTTACTCCCAAGGATCCCGCGCTGCTGTTCTTCGCCGAAGCGAACAAGCAGACCAACCAGAAGGTCGCGCCGTTCACTCCTTGCGGCTGGGGCAAGACGCTGCTCGAAGCGCTGGAAGAATGCGTCCGGGCCGTCAACCGCTTCCCGTATCAAGGATAAGGTCGCCAGAGGTGAATTCCTGTATAAGTGACCGCCCGTGGGCACCGGCAAAATATTCCCAGCGTTATTGCACTGCCAGGACGCCCCATCGTGTCGCACTGAGGTGACTTGCGCCCCGAAAAGGCTAAGCCATCGATCTTAGGGCCATCCCTCCGAACTACCTGAAACGTAAGGTGCATCCCGGCGTCGATCGACGTGTTTGCAGGCGAAAAGATCTCGAAGACTGGCCCTTTTATGACAGCGCCGGCACTTTGGAAGCTCTCGTGCCCCAGAAACCCTGAGGAGATCTGAAGAATGCGTAACACGCTCTCAGTTATTTTTGCAATTGCCGGCACTCTGAGCACTGCCGCCTACGCGGCGGACAGGGAAGTTAGAGTTGATGACCGGCTGGACGCTTCGGCCGACACGCTGGCCGATATGATGAAGGCCGCCGACAAGGGTGTCCCCCAAGATTTGCTTGATAAAGCCAAATGCGTGGTCGTCGTCCCGGGCATGAAAAAGGCCGGATTCATTCTCGGCGCGAAGTTTGGCCGGGGATTCGCTGCCTGCCGCCGCGGTGGTGGCACGGGCTGGAGCGCTCCCGCTGCGGTTCGCGTGGAAGGTGGAAGTGTAGGGTTTCAGATCGGCGCGTCGGAAACCGACGTTGTATTGCTTGTCATGAACGATGGTGGCATGAAGCACCTTTTGTCGGATAAGTTTACGATCGGCGCAGAGGCGACCGGGGCCGCCGGTCCCATTGGCCGCGACACTAGCGCTCAGACGGACGCGAAGCTGAACGCGGAGATACTATCGTATTCCCGCTCGCGGGGACTGTTTGCCGGCATCTCGCTGGAAGGCGCGACCCTTCGTCCCGATGAGGACACGAACAAAGAACTCTACGGTCGCAATGCTAAGAATTGGGAAATTCTTACTGGCGATTTCAAAACTCCGGCCGTCGCGGACAAGTTTGAACGCCGCTTGAATCGGGAATCTCCCGAGCGCCAGAAGTAACTCTGGAAGGTCCGGCGGACCGTCAGGAAGCGATGGTCCGCCTAGCGAATTGGGCTACGGCCGCGCCTCCGACAGCCTGACCGGCTTGTCGAGAGTCGCGATACGCAGTTTGTGGTGCTTGGCTAAAGCCGCCAGGTCCGTAAGATCGAGCCATTCCTGATCGTCCAGGTTGAAGCCGTACATCACGGACTCGGCGTTCGAGCTATGCTGCAAGCCGAGCACATGCCCGATCTCGTGCAGCGATACCCGGTACATCTCGGTTTCACTGAGCGTCTGTCCCGGATTGAACGCAATCCAGCCATCGAAATTTGATCGATCGGGCAACTGTGACCGGGCCGCAATGGCTGACGGTTGGGAAAGCTGCCGCTCTCCATCGACAAGCTGGATCGAACAGTTCTGAGTATCGTCTTCGTGCCAGTCCAGGTCGAGGACGCTGGCCCACGTATCCATCGCCCGCCGGAACTCTCGAGCCAGAACCGGATTCGCCGTAGCCACTCGCACGCCGAGATCCATATGTCCTTGCGTCAGCAACTCCGAGTGCCGATTGCAAGGAGGATAGTTCGCACGCCAGTTCGCGGGACTCCCCGCGTCAGCCAAGCTGAAGCAGGCCAGCAGCAGAAGAAGAATCAGGCGCATACTGCTCCTTTTGTTCGACTGGAGGATAAGTAAACATTATACGCAGCAGTCCCGTGATCACATCTGGCTTGCCGCGTTGTCTGTACTAACCCGGCTGCAATCCGACTCTTCACCTGCGTGGGCGAGTTTGTTCTAGAATGGCTGCCAGGAAGGATCGAACCATGAAAGCCTTCTCTATTTCCGCTTGGATGGCGCTTGCGCTGATCCCGGCTTCAATGCCGCTTTCAGCGCATCATTCATGGCCGGTGAACCAGCAACGGCTGGTTACGGTGAAGGGTACGGTGGTCGATTTCCAGTGGGGCAACCCGCACCCGATGATCACTCTTGAAGTTCAGACCACCAACGGCAACACGGAGAAATGGCAGGCCGGCGGCCCGGCCCTCAACCGGATGGAGGCCAACGGCTGGACGAAGACCACCGTCAAGACCGGCGACGTGATCACAGGCATCGGCTATCAGTACTCCGATGGCCAGAAGATCATCAGGCTTGAGCGCGTCATCCTTCCCAACGGTAAGGAACTCCTGGTCTACGGCCGCTGACCAGCTCGCTCAGCGTTCCAGAATTGGAACTGAATCGTCGCGCGGCGCCGCCGGAAGAACGTGTGTTGACTCGATTACCATGAAGGTGAATGCCGACAAAGCCACGGCCAGAAGACGTGTTCATCGAGGCATTCTTGTCTGCGTATGAGGATTTGTCATGGGCCGATGCTGATAAGGATTGGGTGGACCGGCGAATCGACGGCGGCGTTGAGATGTTGGCGACGCGCAAATCGGATGGCAAGACGCTCGCAATTGAGCACACTGTGGCGCAGCCATTCGTTGGCGAGATCGAAGACTACCGCGTATTTTTCGAACCATCTTTCCTGAAGCTCGAAGCCGACAAGTCTCTCATCGTGCCGAATCGCTTTATTCAGGTTTTCATCCCGGCCCGCACGCTCGAAGGTCACAAGAAGCCTGCCGCTTGCGCGGGGATCATTCAAGTAGTTCACGACTGGATCAAAAACAATCGTCTCAGTATTGCTGACGGGCAAAGGGACTACCCATGCACGGTGACCGGTGTTCCGGGCACGGCGGACTTTGAGATTATGTTAACCGTGGAGGCGCAGGAGATGCCCGAGAATGGCGCTCTCCACGTTCGCAGGCAGCAGGTCAAGAACGACTTCAGCGAAGTTATACGCACCGTGATGGAAAAGAAAGTGACCAAGCTGGTGGCGCAACCCGCCGACAAGCACGTTCTGATTCTTGAACGACAGCACATGAATCTCGTACCGAAACAGATCCTAGATGAGGTGCGGAACCAGGCCGTCAATTTCCCGCTAATGGCCTCGGTTGACGAGGTCTGGATTCTCGAAGCCATTTTTTACCAGCCGGGTGGGCATTTTCTGTTTGAGTTGAACGACGATAACGACAGACATCTCGCAACAATCACATGTGAGGGAACGGCATGGACGAGCCGGTCGGGCAAAGACGGAATACCGGTTTGTAACTACTGAGCGAGCTAAACGCGAATCGTGGGAGATTGCTCCCAATAAGTCGGTACACCGCGCCCAGTTCAACCGCCATCACGCCCCGCCCGACACTAAATCTCCCACCACGTCCGCAACTTCCCGCTTCACGTCACCCGACCCTTCTGCACGCGTGGCTATCTTCTAACCAGGAGTTCGAGTGCTCCTCCATCGGAGAAATCTGCGAAGCGCACAGGCGAGGCGTCTTCGCCGAGTCCGTTGTGCGCGTCAAAACTGGACCGGCCCAGCGAAGCGAAGAAACAGGATTCTAGACACTCCTGTGAAGGGCCTGCGCACGATGGATGTTGCCGGCACGGGGTGCCCTCTGGGCCCCGGACTCCCGCCGCCGGGAGCAAACGGACGGCAATGGGATCCCAGAGGTCGATGAGGCCGGGCAAGCGGCTCGGCTTCTTACTGGTAAGTGAACCTGACGCGCGCCGGACGGTAGAATCAAGTTGTCGGATGGCGTCCACCACAGCGTGGGGCCGCAGCATGCGCGCCCTGCGATCTCGCAACTACTGGTTATTCTTCACGGGCCAGAGTGTTTCTCTCATCGGCACGTGGATGACACACTGGCCCAACTTCCTAGAAGCCGAACTTGTGGCTAAGTTCCGAATGGCCGGTCACCCGGGACTGGAGCGCGGGTCGCCCCAACGTGGCGTCATCATTGCTCGCGGGATAGTGCATCCTCACGGGTTTCCATTCTGTATTCAGCTCTATCTTTCAGACTGGTATAGAAATCCCCGGTCAGGTGTGGCTACGCTGCGCATGGAGTGGCTGCTCGCCTTGGTGTTTCGTTATAGGAGAAGGCGCGACCACCGAACCGAAGTCGGCTCGCTCGTCTACTTTTTCGCCTCAGACGAGGCCGGTGCAATCACAGGTCCGGCTTTCTCGATCGATGGCGGCACGCTCGCTTGATCGGCCACGTTCTCCGGTATCACCAAATCGGTGCACATGAGCCGCAGCACCTGAGCCGCGTCGAGCGGCAGCCCGACAATCCTGGCATCGCGGCCCGCACCCAGGACCTCCGTGAGCAGGTCCTTCTTGAGGGCAATCCATCCGCCTGGCGTTTCGTAACTGACAAGGAAATGCCCTTCCCGCCGCCCCGCCAGCAGTTG
>Ga0209415_10003593_pt1 | contig 28831 bp, 28 predicted proteins | sample PeaSoiSIISIP2007_FD_187696 | JGI IMG/M metagenome (GOLD analysis project Ga0209415, IMG submission 187696) | Peat soil microbial communities from Weissenstadt, Germany - SII-SIP-2007 (SPAdes) (version 2) | ecosystem: Environmental > Terrestrial > Soil > Wetlands > Peat | place: Germany...
TCCTGGTCGTTGACCTCGACGAACTCGTCCATGTACTGGAAGTGGATCGACTTCGGGATCATGTCCTCCCCGATCCCCTCCACCTGGTAGGGGGTTGCAGTGGCGAGCTCCTTGGTCCGGAAGTACGGTCCCAGGAGCGAGCCCACCGGGTCGACCGCGACGATCCGCACCGTGGGCCGGTGCTCCTTGAAGTAGCGCCCGACCCCGCTCAAGGTCCCGCCCGTGCCGACCGTGGCGATGACCGCGGCGAGCTCCGGGCCCCCGTCCCGGTCGATCTCGGGGCCGGTCGTTCGGTAGTGCGCCTCCGGGTTCCCCTGGTTCTCGTACTGGTTGGGATAGTAGGCCCCCGGGATCTCGTGCGTCAATCGGCGGGCGACCGAGTAATGGCTCATCGGGTGGTCCGGCGGGAGTCCGCTCGGAGTGACCACGACCCGGGCGCCGTACGCCCGAAGCAGTCGGATCTTCTCCGTGCTCATCTTGTCCGGCAGGACGAAAACCATCCGATACCCCCGGACGGCCGCCACGAGGGCGAGCCCCACGCCGGTGTTGCCGCTGGTCGCCTCGACGATCGTACCGCCGGGTTTGAGCCATCCCTGCCGCTCGGCCTCGTCGATCATCAGCGGTCCGATCCGGTCCTTGACGGAGCCGCCGGGGTTGAGGTACTCCAGCTTGGCCAAGATACGGTACGGGAGCGTCTGCGTGACGCGCCGGAGCGGGACGACCGGGGTGTTCCCGATAAGATCGAGCACGCTCTCGGGGAGGCGGCGTTCCGTGAGCACACCCGCGCGAGGAGGGCCTTCCGCATTAACCCTTGCCGCGGGGCCGGCCCGGCCCCGCGGGACCGCCCAGGAGTCCGTGTCGTTCATACTCGTTCGTTCGCCTCGGGCAGACTCTTTAAGGAGGGCACCCCACTCGTTCGGCCAAGGTGCGACAGGGTGATGCTGGGGGCGCTGGAAGCGGAGGTCCTCGGCGCCCTGCGGGAGCTCGGGGAGGCTCCGGCCCGCGAGGTCCGGAAGGTGCTCGACCGTCAGGGGACCCGGGTCGCCTACACGACCGTCGCGACCATTTTGTCGAGGTTGTTCGACAAGGGCCTCGTGCGTCGACGGCGGGAGGCGTGCCGCGGCGGGGAGAGGTACGTCTATCGAACGGGCGACGTTGAGCAGAAATACCTCATCAACTTGCTCCGCGGCGTCGTGGCGATGTTTGGTCCTGCGGGCGTGGTCCACTTGAACGAGGAGATTGCGAAGCTGAACCCGTCGGAGGAGCGCGAACTCCGCCGACGGCTCGAGCTCGAGTAGGCGCGCGGGGCCCGCATGGGGACCGCGCTCGTCGCCCTTCTCTACCTTCCCGTTCTCGCCTGGGCCGCTCTTGGCCTCGGGCTCCTCTTCGCCTTCGGCCGGTCGGGCTCCGCGGTCGTTTTCCGGCTCGCCGCGTTCTTCCTCGCGATCTGGGCCCTCCTCGCGACGACCGCCCTCCTCTGGGTCGTCACCAATGGCGGATGGAGCGGAGTCGTGGACCTCGCGCACTCGCCCCTCCTCGTCTTCCAGGCCCGGTACGCGCCCCTTTGGCTCGCTGGGGCGGTGGGAGCATTCGGCGTCTTCCTGGTCGCGTTCCTCCTGAGCCAGTTGGTCGGCCGTGGGCTCCTCGTGCTGCTGCGTCCACGCCCGATGGCGTGGCCCCCCGCGGTCCCGGTCCCCGCCTCTCCGACCAGCCTCCTCACCTTCGTTTCCGGGCGTCCGGACGCGTTTACGTTCACCATGCTCGAACGGGACGCGACGGGCCGGCTCGGTCGACGCGACTTCATTCTCGTCTCGTCAGGATTGCTGGAAGCCTTGACGCCGGACGAACGCGAGGCGGTCGTGGCCCACGAGGTCGGTCACACACGGTCGCTCGATGGTCGGTACCTCACCTTCTTCCGGACGCTGGCCCGTACGATGCGCTGGGACCCTATCCTGGCGTACCTCGCCGACCGTCTGACCGAGCGGGAGGAGTTCCGCGCCGACATGGACGCGGTCGGGTTGACCGGCCGTCCGAAGGCGCTCGCGCGCGCGCTCTACAAGGTCGCACGACTCCCACCGTCGGCCCGCGCCGCGTCCTCCCTGCTCGGAGCGGGAGGCCGCCGGGGCCGGCGACAGGCGGAGGAGCGGATCCGTCGGCTGGTCCTGCTCGCCGAGAGCGGCCGGTACTCGGAGGAACCCGGTGCGTAGCCGGGACCCTGCGCGAACCCGCCGGGCAGCGGTCCTCCTCGTTCTTGCGATCTGCCTCGGGCTCGGGGTCTCGGGCATGCCGGTGGCGGGCGCGGCCCCGTATCCGACGGTACCGCTCGGCCTCGATCGCTGGTTCGTCTCCAACCTGACCGGGGCGGAGCTCGCCCCGGGGGGCGGCGGTTCGATCTCGTTCACGATCGGCAACCCCCTAACCGGCGTCGCGATCTCGTCGACCCTCCTGACGCTCCAGGTCTACGCGTTCAACGCGTTCCCCGGGAATGCGACCTCGACCGTGGATATCTCGGCGCCGCCGGTGCTGGTCAGCGCGTCCGGATCGGGCTCGTCCGTGAACGAGAGCCTGGGAACGATCCCCTCCGGAGCGGTCGTGGCGGGTTCGATCGCGGTCCAGTCCTCGGCGACGACGCCGAGCGGCACCTTCGCGGTCCGGATCGCGCTGCGTTTCGTGGCCGGCGGGGCGGACTATCTCCTCGAGTCGCGCGGTTGGTTCACCGACGCCCAGTGGGCGGCCGCGACCGCCGAACCGAATGGGAGCGTCGACCTGAACGTGAGCGCCTTGGGCGTCTCGGGGGTGGTGCCGGAAACGTCGGTGCTCGTCTCCTCGTCCAACTTGTCGAACGCGATCTACGCGGTCCTCGGGGCGGGCGTCGTGCTCGTGGGCGTCGCGGCGTGGCTCTACTTCCGGCCGCCGAAGTCGAGCTCCGGGGTGCGGAACGTCCCCGCCGACATCCAGGCGCCGAGCGCCTTGGGCAACAGTCGCACCAGGGACGGGGACTGACGCAGGAGCTGGCGCGCGACGTGCGTCGGGAAGTCGATGTCGCCGAACGCGACGATCGTGGAGGCGAGGTCCGACCCCTGGAGCGATGCGATGAGGCGGTCGAGGTCGGCGTCGTCGAGCTTCTGGAAGACCCGCCGGAGGTAGAGCGCCCGGTGGAACTCCTCGCCGAACTCGGCCCTCCATCGACGGTCATACTCGGCCAGCCGGGGAGCGGACAGGTCGCCGGCGCGCAGGGCGTTGTCGGCCACGGCCGCGGCGAGCTCAGCGCATCGCATGCCGGTGAAGATCCCGCCGCCGGAGAGGGGTTTGACCTGCGCAGCCGCGTCCCCGACGAGGAGCACCCCCGCCCCGTGCGTCCGGGGGACCGTGCCGATCGGGATCCCGGAGACCAGCCTCGCGGTCGGGCTCGCGAGCGGTGCGCCGAACCGGCGTTCGAGGTACACGACGAGGCGGTCGTAGTAGGTCCGCGCGGGCGTGCCATCCGCGTCCACCGCGACCCCGACGCGCGCTCCGCCGGCCCCGTCGGGGATCCACCATCCGAACAACCCCGGGGCGATCGTTCGCCCGAGGTAGACCTCGACGGTCTCGGGGTCTCCGGGGCTGTGCGGGATCTCGGCCTCGAACGCCGGCAGGATCTCGACCGGCCGACGCAAGCGAAAGGCCCGCGCGACCGCGCTCGAAACGCCGTCGGCCCCGATCACGAGACGCGCCGAGATCTCGTACGGCGCCTCGTCCGGGCCCCTCACCCGGACGACCGTCCGCCCGGGTCCCGAGCGCACGCACCGCTCGAAGCGGGTCGAGGTCCGGACCTCCGCTCCGGCGAGGGAGGCCCGGTCGGAGAGCGCGACGTCCAGCCCGGCCCGGTCGATGACGAACGCCCGCGGCTCCGGCGCCTTGAAATGGATCGACCCCTGGGAGGGACCGAAGACGGTCGCCCCGTGGACCGCCCTGCGGACCACGGAGGGCGTGCCGGCGAGGTCGAGCGCCCGCTGGGAGACGAGACCCGCGCACTGGACCGGATAGCCGACCCGGGGGTGCTCTTCGATCACGACGACCCCGTGCCCTCGCGAGGCCAACCGGTGCGCGGCCGTCGAGCCGGCGGGACCGGCTCCGACCACGAGGACGTCCACCTCCTCCACGGACTTCGAACCCGCCCTCGGCACTTAACGCGGCCGACGCGCGCCCCTAGGCGCTCCGCCAGGGCGCCAGCACCTGGTCCGTTCGCTGACGGGGTTCAATCGCGGACGCTTCGACCGGGACCGTGACGCCGGCGCGGAGGGCCAACTGGCCGGTCCATGCGATCATCGCGCCGTTATCGACGCAGAGCGAGCGCGGGGGCGCGAACATCGTCCCGCCCCGTGCCTCCACCATCGTCCGCACCATCGTCCGCAGGCGTTCGTTGCAGGCGACGCCGCCCCCGAGGACGACCGTGTCGCGCCGACGGTGGGCGAGCGCCCGCTCGGTGATCTCGGTCAGCATCGCATACGTCGTCACCTCGACGGAGTAGGCAAGGTCGGCGCGCGCGGCCCCCCGGGCGTCCAGCGCGAGCGCCGCCGTCAGGATGCCGGAGAACGCGACGTCCATCCCGTGGACCGAGTAGGGAAGGGGGAGGAGCTGGCGCCCGTTCTTCGCCTCGGCCTCGATCGCCGGTCCGCCGGGGAAGGTGCCACCGAGCTCGATCCAGAGCTTGTCCAGGAAGTTCCCGATCCCGATATCGAGCGTCTCGCCCAGCACCCGGTAGCGCCCGCGGGCGTAGGCGATCACCTGCGTGTTCCCTCCACTGGCGTAGAGCAGCAGCGGGTCGTCGAGTCCGCTCAGGATGCGCGCGATCTCCACGTGGGCGACGCAGTGGTTCACCGGCACCAGCGGACGGTCCCAGGCGAGGGAGAGCATCCGCGCCACCGTGGCCCCGGCGCGCAGGCAGGGACCGAGCCCCGGCCCCTGCGAGAAGGCGATCGCCTCCACCTCCGCGGGTCGGAGGTGCGCGGCCTCCATCGCACGCTCGACCAGCCCGGGCAGCTGCTCCACGTGATGGTTCGCCGCTTCGCGAGGATGGATCCCTCCCTTCGTGGGCCGGTACATGTCCGAGGCGAGGCCCAGGATCTCGGCGGCGTCGGAGACCACCCCGACCGAGGCCGTATGGGCGGTCGATTCGATCCCCAGGACCGCCATGGTACCGACCACCGTCGGAGGGGTGCTCCAGGGGTGCGCCGGCGGCGCCGCTCAGTCCTCGGTCGACTCGACCCGAAAGCAGACCTTCTTGCCTTTGAGAGCGAGCTGGACGCGGTCCGCGAACTCGAGCGACTCGCGGACCGAGATCTCACGGGCCCAATCGTAGACGAAGTCGTAGCCCTCCGTCTCCTCGCGGAAGCCCAGGTCCTCGAGACAATCGGCGATCTCTGAGTAGGGGGCGCCTTCGCTGTCGAGCTGGAGCAGGAGGAAGGTCTTCGTCATTGGAGGAGCGCGCCCCACGAGTACCGGCGACGGCCTTAAAGTTCACCCGGGACCGGCGGCTCTCCGTCTCCGGGGGTGTCGTCCTCGACGAGAGCTCCCTCGGGTACGGGCCGGGACCGGTGGGCGGTGACGCGGACCGCCACCCCGCGGGCGAGGAGACCCATCTCGTGCGGTGCGAGGAGCAACCGCCCGATCGCGATCAACTCGCCCCCCGGATCGACCAAGAGGGCCGTCGTTCCGGGCACGAGCTGGGGGTCGACCTGGACCACGAACCGACTGAACAGAGTGCGGCCGGCCCGGACGAACGGCACGGCGTCCTCGTGGACAACGACGCGCCGCTCGCCGGGCGGGAGCAGTTCGTGGAGCCGCTCGGCTCCGCGGTAGGTCGGGTGCGGGACGCCCTCCGTCCCGACCACGAACCACGGGGTGGCGTCGTGGGAGATCGCTCGGAGACGCCCGGTCCTTCGGGAGCGCTCCCCGCGGAGCCCGGGGGCGATCGCCGTCGCCACCGCGGGCCCGAATTGCCACTCGAGGAGGGCCTGGATCTGGTAGCGCGTCCACGGCTCGGTCCAGTCGCGTTCGAGGTCGACCCGGTCCCCCCATTCCGCGCGCACCTCCTCCCGGATCGCGTGAGGCGGGCGATGGCGGGGAGGTTCGGTGAATTCGTCCACGCCGAGGTAGGGCCCCACCGGATAGAGGTCCGTGAGCTCGACCGGGACCGGTCCGAGAGGGGTCGCCATCTCCCAGACGATCGGCTGGCCCGAGCGGTCCTCGAGGGGCACGTTGCGCAGGTATTCCGGACGGAGCCCGATCCGGCCGATCGGTCGCGCAGCGGGCCGCCGGGCCCGATACTCTTCGAGCCGACGGTGAAAGCGGAGGACGGAGGGCCGGTCTCGGCTGGACCGGTCGACCTCGCGGAACGCCCGCCGGCTTTCGGGCTCCGTCGGGAGGAAGATCTCGGGGTGCCGTCGAGCTTCCTCGAGCCCCGCCCGGAGCGAAGGGTGCGCGACCGCACGTCGCTCGGCGAGCTCCCAGAGGGTGCCGTCCCGGATCGCCTGCCGGACCCGCGCCATCTCCTCCGCCGAGGTGAGGAGGTTGTGGAACGCGAGCCGACGCTCGCGCTCCTCGGGGGGCAACCGCGCGACGAGCGGAAGGGACAGTTCGGCACAGAGGAAGCAGTGGCAGGTCGCTTCGGCCACCTCGTCCAGCGCCACCGTCCCTTCCGGGAGCAGGAGGCGGCCGCGGCGTGCGAACTTCTGATAGGCCGAGGAGTCGACCAGGTCGACACCGAACAGGGCAGCGAAGGCGAACGTCATCGGGTGCCCGGCTCCGAACAGGTGGACGGGGGCGGCGGGGGTCAGTTCGGGCCGGGCCGCTGCGAGCTGGCGTACCAGCTCGACGAAACGGTATTGCTCCAGAAGGGGCACCACGCCTCCTATCGCGAGGACATCTCCGAGCCGGCTCGCCTCGCGGGCCGAAGCCGCCCGGAGGTCCACATGCGGCCCCCCCTGCACCGGGACGGCGAGCAGCCCCGTTCGCGTGGCCCGCCCGGTCCGAGCTCGCTCCAACGTAGTGCGGAGCGCCTCTGAGGCGATCTCGTGGGGCGTGTCCGGCTCGGTGAACACGTCTAGGATCGTGGCGATGTCGGAGCCGATCGTCTCTTGGAATGCGAGGATCTCCTCCGGCCCCACCTCGACCGACCCGTAGGCGTGCTGCTGGAAGGCTCCCGAATCGGTCATCACCGGTCCGGAGAACCCGATGAGCCCGTGGATCCCTTGAGCCTCGGCGACCGAGCGGAGCGGTGGCGTTCGCCACGTGATGTACGACGAAGTGATCACCGCCCCCAACCCGAGACGCCGCCGAAACTCCTCGGGGGGTACCGGCTGCCGCGCCGGGTCCGGATGGACGACCGGCAAGAGCGCCGGCGTCTCGATCGGCCCGTGGGGAGTGGCGAGCCGGCCGATCCGACCGAGCCCGTCGCGTTCGAGTACCTCGAAGTTCGTCAGGAGGCGACTCCCGCGCGGCGCGAAGAGGGACGAACAGGCCCTACCCCGTACGACGCCTGGATCCTTCGCAGAAGGTCGGTGAGCATCGGGAACGTCAGCTTGCCGGTGTTGGTATTCTGAGGGCTCGGATGGTAGGAGGCCCACAGGAGCGGTCGCCCTTCGCCCAACGGGGCGCAGGCCCCATGCGCGAAGGGGGCGGTGGGGACCGCGCCGCCGAACGCCCGCGGGGCGAGCGCGCGCACCGCGTCCCAGGCAAATCCGCCGAGGGCGAGTACGGCGCGGGTGTTCGGGAGCTGGCGGAACTCGCGCTCGAGGTACGGCGCACACGCGGCTTGCTCCCCGGGCGTGGGTCGGTTTCCCGGGGGTGCGCAGCGGACTGCCGCCGTGAGGTAGAGGTCGTCGTAGCGCAACCCGTCCCCCCGTTGCAGCGACGTCGGTTGGTTCGCGTACCCCACCGCATGGAACGCGCGCACGAGGAAGGCGGCGGAACGGTCGCCGGTGAACACGCGCCCGGTCCGGTTCGACCCGTGGGCAGCTGGGGCCAGACCGACCACCACCAAGCGGGCGTTCGGATCGCCGAACCCCGGGACCCCCCGTCCCCAGTATTCCTCGTCCCGGAATTCGCGCTTTCGTTCCCGGGCGACCGAGGCGCGGTATCGGACCAGCCGAGGGCAGCGCGCGCACGCCACGACCTCTTGCCGGATACGTTCGAGCGAGTCCTCCACGGGTTCCGGAATCGGGCGGGGCTTAAGGCGCTCGCTGTGGCCCCGTCGCTCCCGATACTCACTCCTTGTGACCTAAGGGTATAGTTCCCCTGGCGCGTATCCGGAGCGATGACCGACACGCACGTACCTAAGGGGGCCCGGGTCCGGCTCGGTGTGGTGGACGGGGACCTTGAGGCCGAAGGGGGTTCGACGATCCAAGCCGAGGGCACCGTCCGGGTCCAAGGGGAGGCTCGCTTTTCCGGCGATGTCATCGTCGAAGGAGGGTTGGAGTGCCGCGAGCTCCGATCACGTCACGGCCAGGTCCGGGTGACCGGCGACTTCACAGCGACGGAGAAGGTCTCCACCGACGAAGGCGAGCTCGAGGTCGGGGGCGCCTTCCGCGCCCGGGACGTGGATATCGACCGGCGGCTGAGCCTCGGAGGGCCCGCCACGGTCGAGACGCTGGAAGTGGGGGGCCGGTTGGAGGGAGCCTCGACCCTCTCCGCGAAGGAGGTCAACGTCGGAGGGCACTTCTCGCTCGTCGGCAAGATCACGGCGGAATCCGTCGAGGCGGGCGGTTCCGTGGAACTCCAGGAGGTCGCGTTGGATGACCTCGAAGTGGGGGGAATGGTTCGCGTCGGGAACGGCACGATCCGCCACCGGATCACTGTGGGAGGCAAGTTCACTTCCGACGGCCGGATCCACTTCGGCGACTTCTCTGCGGGCGGGTTCGCGGAGTTCCGCGATACCGCCGAGGGGGGTTCCATCGAAGTCGGGGGGGTCCTCTCGGCCAAGAAGGACCTCACGTTCACCCACCTCGAGATCGGAGGGATGGGCGACATCCTTGGGTCGGCGCGAGGGATCGATGTGGAGGTCGGTGGGAAGTTCTCCGTCGGGGGCGGGCTCGAGCTCTCCGGCTCTCTCGAGGTCGGTGGGATGATCTCGGTCGGGGCCACCCTCCAGGCGGGCCGGATCGAGGTCGGAGGGAAGCTGACCGCCGAGCGCGCGATCGCCGGGGGAAAGGCCGAGATCGGAGGCGTCGTCTCCACCCGTTCGGGCCTCAAGGCGCAGCTCATCGAGCTGGGTCGGACGTCTCGCGCGACGGGTCCGCTGGTCGGCGGGCGGGTCGAGCTTTCCCGCGGTGCTCGGGCCGAGGATGTCTTTGGGGAGTCGGTCGAACTGGACCGGAAGTGCGAGGTCCATCGGGTCGTGGCCCGAGACGTCATCATCGGCAAGGGCTCGACCGTGGACGAAGTGGTCTACTCCGGCACCCTCCGGGTCGATTCCGGCGCCACGATCCGGTCTACCCCCCAGAAGGTAGCCACCCTGCCGACGTTCCCACTCTGAGCGGGGGTCGGATGATCGCCGCACGCTCCCCGGGCGACGGGGGAGCCCGCCGCCGGGAGGCGACGGACCTCTACGCCACCGTGTTGGAGGTCGTCAAACGGTACCACGGCGCGGCGCGCATCACGCGGGTCTCCTACGGAGCGGGGATGCCGGTCGACCGCTTGCGACTCGTCATGGACCGTCTCCTGGCGCTGGGACTGTTGCAGAGCGAGGAGATCGACGGGCGCCCCGCCTTCGACATCACCGCCCGGGGGCAGGAGTTTCTCGACACCTACTGGAAGATGCGCGGCTTCGTCGAGGGCCTGGAGCATTCGACCGACCGGCGCGCCCCGAATAACCGCCGGTGAGCTTCCGGGCCATCCGAGCGGGGGGCTCTCCGATCGACCCGGCGTCCTACCGGTACCGTGGGACTTTGGGGTCCACGTCGACCGACCAGGCCTCGATCCCCCCCGAGAGGTTCGCGACCGACCGGAATCCGTGGTGCTCGAGGAACCCGGCGACCATGGCCGAGCGGACCCCACCGTGACAATAGACCACGATCTCCCGGTCGGTGGGAAGCTCCGCGGCACGGTCCGCGATTTCGTTCATCGGGATGTGAACGGACGGCTCGATCACCGCCAGCTCCCGCTCCCAGGGTTCGCGGACGTCGAGCAGGAGCATCTGGTCGGGGTGCGACCGGAGCCGGTTCGCGACCTCCGACGGCGTGACCTCGTCGACCATCGACGCACCGGAATCGCCTCGCCAGAAAGAAGTTTCGGAGCGGACGGCACGGCCGAACCCCTAAATCCTCGGCCGCGCTCTCTCCGCCGATGAAGGTCAAGGATCCGGTGTGCGGGATGACGATCGAATCGACCACGGCTCCCGCGAAAGGAACCTACGGAGGTCAGACCGTCTACTTCTGCGCCGAGACCTGCCGACGGACGTACGAGAGAACCCGATCGCCGGACCCCCGCTAGGGACGCCCCGGGTCGGCGCTGGGTTCCCGCCGAGTCATGGCGACGGATCCGGTCTGCGGGATGTTCGTCGAGGAGGGGGCGGACGCGCTGCAGCTCGTCCGCGAGAACCGAACGTACTATTTTTGCTCGGGGGCGTGCCTTCGCCAGTTCGCGGAACCGGACCAGGAGCTGGGCCGCCTCCGCACGAGGCTCGCCGTCGCCTGGCCTCTCTCGGTCGCCGTCCTCATCCTGACGTATGGGTACTCTCCCACGAGCCTTCCCTGGGCGGCGTTCCTCCTCGCCTCGGTGGTCGAGTTCTATCCGGGGCTCCAGTTCTTTGCCGGCACCCGCGATGCGATCCGGGGCCGGATCTGGAACATGGACGTCCTCATCGCGGTCGGGACGCTCACGGCGTACGGCTACAGCGTGGTCGTGCTGTTCCTGCCCGGCCACCTTCCCACGGCGTACTACTTTGACGCGTCGTCCCTCATCGTCACCCTGATCCTCACGGGGAACTACCTCGAGCACCTGACCCGGGAACGTGCGCGCGGGTCGCTCCGCCGGCTCGGGGAACTCCTCCCCGCGACGGCGCGGCTTCTCCGGAACGGCGCGGAGGTCAAGGTCGCCCTCTCCGAGGTAGCGAGCGGGGACCGGATCCGGGTCCTCCCCGGCGATCGGATCCCGGTCGACGGGACCGTGGTCGAGGGCACGTCGACCACCAACGAGGCCCTCATCACGGGGGAGTCCCTTCCCACCTCGAAACTCCCCGGTGACGGGGTCATCGCCGGTTCGATCAACGGCGAGGGCCGCCTCGATGTGCGGGTCACCCGGGTCGGCCCGGATACCGTCCTCGCCCAGATCGGCCAGCTCGTGGCGGAGGCCGAGACAAGCCGGGTCCCGCTGCAAGGGCTCGCGAACCGGATCGCCGCGGCCTTCGTTCCGTTCGTCCTCGTCCTGGCCGCCGCCGCGACGATCGGTTGGTGGTTGGCGGGCGTGGGCCCTGCGGTCGCCGTCCTCGTCTTCGTTTCCGTCGTCATCACCGCGTGCCCCTGCGCCTTTGCGATCGCCACGCCGGCGGCGATCGTCGTCGGGACGGGCCGGGCCGCGGAGGAGGGGATCCTGTTCAAAGGCAAGGATTCGCTCGAGCGCGCGAGCCGTATCGACCTGGTCCTCTCCGACAAGACCGGGACGTTGACCCTCGGGCGGCCCGTCCTGTCCGACGTGGTGCCGCTCCCGGGAGAGTCGACGGAGGGGGTGCTGATCCTGGCGGCGGGGGTCGAGCAGGGATCCGAACACCCGCTCGCTCGGGCGGTCATGGCTTCGGTTCGGGAGCGGGGTCTGAAGGTCCCCGAAGCGACCCAGGTTCGAGCGCTGCCCGGCGAGGGGGTTGAGGGGACCGTGGGCGGGACCCGCGTCGCAGTGCTCCACGGACGCGATGCGAACCAAGTGGAGGGAGGCCGGTTCGAAGGGACCTCACCGACCGAAACGCTCCGGTCCCAGGGCAAGGCGTGCTCGATCGTCACGAGGGACGGGTCGCCGATCGGCATTCTGGCCTTCTTCGACGAGGTCCGACCCGGGACCCTCGAGGCGGTCGCCGCCCTCGCGGAGGACGGAGTTCCGGTCGTGATGGTCACCGGCGACCACGCGGCCGCCGCCCAGAACGTGGCCGGCCAGCTCGGCATCACCACGGTGCATTCGGAGATGTCCCCGGCCTCGAAGCTCGCCCTCTTGCGTCAGCTCCAGTCCGAGGGGCGCCGGGTGGCGTTCGTCGGAGACGGGATCAATGACGCCCCCGCCCTGGCCGCCGCCGACCTCGGGATCGCCGTGGGAGCCTCGACCGCGGTGGCCCAGGAGACGAGTGGGGTCGTCCTCTTGCGGTCGGATTTCCGGGGCGTGGCCCTCGCCCTTCGCTTGGGTCGACGGACCGTGGCCAAGGTCCGGGGCAACCTCACCTGGGCCGTCGGATACAATGCGGTCCTCTTACCGGTGGCCATGGGGGCTTTGGTCCCGTGGCTCGGGTTGGGCGTGTTTCTCGTCTTGCCCATCACGGGGGCGATCGCGATGGCGCTGTCGTCCACCTCGGTGGTCGTGAACTCACTCTCGCTTCGCTGGGTGGGCGTCGATCCCCGACGCCGGCTCGGCGGGCCGGCGGATGGGATCGGAGCGAGCCCGCACGGAGCATGAGAGGGAGTAGCAGTCTGGCCGTGCCCTTTTTCTCCTCACGCGGGTCCCACCCTCCTCGCCCACAGAGAATGCGATGACTCCGAGTCTCGAGGCGCGTCAGCTGACCCGTCGTTTCGGGTCGTTCATCGCGCTCGACCGCCTCGACCTCAAGGTCGAGGGGGCGAAGTGCGTCGGTTTCCTCGGTCCAAACGGCGCGGGAAAGACGACCGCGCTCAAGATGTTCACCGACCTGATCTTCCCCACCTCGGGCGAGGCGTTCATCAACGGGATCTCGGTGCAGCGCGAGCGAAAGCGCGCCCTCACCTCCGCGGGGACGCTCATCGAGACGCCGGAGATCTACGGTTCCCTGTCACCGCGGGAGGCGCTCGAGCTCGTCGGAGCCCTCCGCGGGATGAGGGCGGACGAGATCCGCTCGCGGACGGCCGAGGTCCTCGACGAGGTCAAGATGACCGACTGGGTCGACAAGAAGGTCGGCCGGTTCTCCAAGGGGATGAAGCAGCGGATCAACATCGCTGCCTCGCTGATGTCCGACCCCGAGGTGGTTCTCCTGGACGAGCCGAGCACCGGCCTCGACCCCCGCGGAATGGCGGAGGTCCGCGACATCGTCCGGGGCCTCAAGCGGGGACGTCGTCTGATCTTCATGAGCAGCCACATCCTGAGCGAGGTCGTCGATGTCTGCGACGAGGTCGCTCTCCTCAACCACGGCAAGCTCCTCTTCTACGACACGCTCTCGAACGTGGAGAAGCGGCTGGTCGGAAATGCGACCTCGGTCGACCTCTCCTTCCTCTCCCCGGTGAGCGACGACGCCTTGGCGACGCAGGTCGGGTCGCTCCCCGGAGTGTCGTCCCTCTCGCGCGTCGATGCCCAGCGGGCGACCGTGACGATCACCGGGGGCCACGAGGTCCAGGCCGGGGTGCTGGAACGGCTGGTCGCGGCCCGGATCGGGCTGCTGAGCTTCGAGCCCTCTCGGAGCGCTCTCGAGGAGGTCTACCTGCAAGAGATCTCGAAGGGGGACTCGTGACGACCGTCCTGGCCAGCCCACCGAGCTCCTCGGGCGGCCCCTGGATGGGCCAGGTCCCGAACACGTTCTCGCAGGCGGTTCTCCTCTCCCGCTACCAGTTCCGCGACTACCTCCGGTCGAGCCGGTTCATCCTCATGATGGCGATCGTCGCCGTCATCGGCTCGATCCTGAGCATCGTGCTCTCCTACTATCACGGCGCGGGCCTGACGGGCAGCGCCGATGCGTTCTACGGGACGCTCTGGGCCGGTGGGGCCACCGTCGTGATCATCTTCTCGGGGATCATCTTCGGAGGGGATGCGATCGCCGGCGAGTTCCAGAACAAGACCGGCTACTTCCTCATGGGGCTCCCGATCCGCCGGGGGAGCGTCTACGTGGGCAAGTTCCTGGCGGCGTATGCCGCCTCGCTCGTCGCGGTGATCTTCTACCTCGTGATCCTCGTCGCCAACGGGGAGTACTACCTCGGCGGCGGCGCGCTCTCGTTGCCCCTCTTCGAATCGTTCGCCATCGCGCTCCTCTACATGCTCGCCCTCCTCGGGGCGGTCTTCCTCTTCAGCTCGATGTTCAAGAACAGCCTCTACGCGGTGCTGGTGGTGGCCGTCCTCTTCCTGTTCGGCTTCACCATCATCGAGGACCTGATCGCCGGCCTCGTCAAGATCGAGCCTTGGTTCATCATCACCTACGCCCAGAACGTGATCTCCTACCCCTTCCTCGCGAGCGTCCCGGCGCATGTGGTCACGACCCCCGGGCCACGCGGCGGGGAGTTGACCACGTACAATCCGACCTACCCCCAGGGTCTCGCGATCATGGCCGGCTACTTCCTCGTGACCGCGGTGGGCGGCCTCCTGCTTTTCGAGCGGGAAGAGTTCACGTAGGTCGCCGCGGTTAGGCCCGGTTCGCGTCCGCACGGATTCGGGGGACGACGTACAGCCGGAGCAGCAGCAGCGCGGGGATCGTGGGCAGGCCGAGGAGCCCCCAGGTCAGGAGCGGGCTCAACGTAGCCGCCAGCACGAGCCCTCCGAGGGTCGGCGCGAGGACCTGGCCGACCCCCACGATCGCGTAGAACGTCCCGTTGTAGGCTCCGACCTCGGTCGCGGGCGCGAGGTTGGACGGCAGCGTGGTGGTCGGGATCGACTCGACGTTCTCTCCCATCGTCAGGACGAAGACCGCTCCGAAGAAGATCGCCAGCACGAGGGCCGGCACGAGCGCGACCAGCGCGACGAGGAGGAATCCGGCGACGTAGAGGAGGAGCCCGAGAGTGAGGGCGGTCGTGTGGCGGTGACCGACCGCCGCGCGGGTGGTCGGAGCCTGAGCGACGACGACGAGGACCCCGTTGAGGGCGAGGCCCATTCCGAGGATCGCATAGGGCAGGTGGAGGACCGTGTTGGCATAGAGGGGGAAGGTCACGCCCCATTGGCCCATCGTGAGGCTGCCGAGGGCGACCGCGCCGCAGAGGGCGAGAAAGACCCGGTCCCGCCCCAGCACCCGGACGGTGTTCCGCAGGTCGTACGTGGTCCCGGCCTCGCCGCGGGGGACGCCGGCCGCGCGGTCCCGGTCGTAGCCCGAGGGTTCGAGGCCGAGCGCAAGGAACGAGGTGCTCGCAACGAGGACCCCGCCCGCCGCGAAGCCGACGACGGCGAACCCGAGGAACCCGATGAGGGCCCCGCCCGAGAGGACGCCGAGGGTGAACCCGACGTTCCACCCGATGCGGATGTAGGTGAAGCCGAGGGTCCGCTCGGAGCCGTGCGCGAAATCCGCGACGTACGCGGAGATCGCGGGGCCCGCGACCGACCCGGCGGTCGAGACGGTGATGACCGAGAGGACGAGGCCGACGAGGGAGCGGACCTCCATCGCGTAGGCCGCGACCAGGATGGCGCTGGCCTCGACGACCAGCGAGAGCAAGAGGACCCGTCGCCGGCCGACCCGGTCGACGATGACGCCGGCGAAGGAGACGACGGACAGCGGGAGGATGCCGATGACCGCGGAGAGGATCCCGATCTCGGCGTACCCGAGGCCGAGGACGTTCCGGAGATAGAGCGCGGCGAAGGGAAGGATCAGGCTGACACCGGTGGCGCGGATCACCGCGCCGAACCCGAGCCAACGGATGTTCTCCTCCATCGCCGGTCTCCGGAGGGGGCGGTCCACGAGGGTTTTTGAGAAAGACTTATGGGTCGAGCTCCGGTGAAGACGCTCTCCGATGGGCGAGCAGGACCTCTCCACCGAGCTGGTCGGCCAGGGCTACCAGCTGGTCGGCCGCCATAGCGCGGTCAAGCTCTGCTACTGGACCCGAGAGTCGCTCGCCCGAGGGCGCGATTGCTACAAGGGACGGTTCTACGGGATCGAGAGCCACCGGTGCCTCCAGATGTCACCGGCGATCGACTCGTGCAACCTGCAGTGCCGGTTCTGCTGGCGGAACCAGGGGTGGGAGAACGACGCGGTCATGCCCGAGTACGACGACCCGGAAACCCTCCTCGACCGCTCGGTCGACGCGCAGCGCCGGATCCTCTCGGGGTTCAAGGGGGACCCCGCCGTCGAGCTCGACCGTTGGGAGGAATCCCAGACCCCCCGGCACATCGCCATCTCGCTGACGGGGGAGCCGACCCTCTATCCGAAGATGAACCGCTTCCTCGAGCTCTGCCACGAGCGGGGGATCACGACCTTCCTGGTCACGAACGGCACGAACCCCGACGCGCTCCGCGCCCTCGACCCGCTCCCGACGCAGCTCTACGTCTCGGTCACCGCCCCGAATGCCGAGGTCTTCCGCCGCCTCACCCTCGCCGCCGACGAACACGCGTTCGACCACCTGCGCGAGTCGCTCGGGATCCTTCGAGGGCTGAAGACCCGCCGCGTGGTGCGGCACACCCTCGTCAAGGGGTGGAACCTCGGCTGGGTCGACTCCTACGCGGAGCTCGACGCCCTCGCCCGACCCGACTTCATCGAGCCGAAGGGATACGTCTACATGGGCAAGTCCCGACAGCGCCTGGGAAAGGACCACGTCCCCTCGCACGAGGAGGTCGGAGGATTCTCGCGACGACTGGCCGAGCGGACCGGCTACCTCGTGCTGGACGAGTCCCCCGATTCGCGGGTCTATCTGCTCGGGCGATCGAGGGAGGGTCGCTTCCTTCCCGGGCGCACCCCGGAGCTCTCGGGGGCCGCCCTCGCGGCCTAGACGACTAGCCGATCCGCCAGTTCAGGACCTCGACCAGGATCGCCGCGGCGATCCCGAACGAGAGGACGAGGTACGGGTTGATCTTGAGCGACCGTGTCTCCTCCATGTCGTAGTACTGGATGAGGCCGGCGGCGCTGGAGAAGCCGGACCGTTTGCTGTCGGGCATCGCTGGAGGTGCGACGCCTGGGGGAGTATATAGACGCTACCGACGGGTTCACCGGCGAAGGCCGAAGCCGGAGAGGTCGAGGACAGTATCCTCGAGCGCGTCGTGGAACCTCGCCGAGAGGCCGCCGGTGGCGCTGTTGCCCCCCGAGAGGATCCGGTCGATGAAGGGGCGGGGGGGCGCGAGTCGGAGGGTCTTCCGGACCGGGACACCCGTGGTCTCCGAGAGCGCGGCGAGCGCCGACTCCCGGTCGCCCAGGGCGTCGATCAGCCCGAGCTGGAGCGCCTTCCGTCCGCTCCAGAACTCTCCCGTGGCCAGGGCCCGGATCTCCTCGAACGGTCGCTTCCGCTCCCGCGCGACGAGGCCGACGAACTCGTCGTACCCCTCCTGCGCGACCGCGAGGAGCTTGGCCCGTTCGACGTCTGTGAGGGGCCGGTATCCCTGGTAGGCGTCCTTGTGTTCCCCGATGTGGAGCAGTTCAACGGAGATCCCCAATCGGTGGAGCAACTCCCGCACCGCGAAGTGGGGGAAGATGACCCCGATCGACCCCACCTCGGACTCGGGGTACGCGAAGATCCGGCGGGCCCCCAGCGCGGCCATGTAGGCTCCCGACGCCGCGATCGAGCCCACGGAGGCGTAGACCGGTTTCACCTGGTCGAGTCGTTTCACGGCGAGGTGGAAATCCAGCGAGGCGATCGACTCTCCTCCTCCGCTCGAGATGTCCAGGAGGACTCCGCGGATTCGCCGTCGCGTGCGGAGGGAGTGGAGCAGCCGGACGAACGGCTCGACCGACCGTTCCCGGATCGTACCCCGGAAGGCGACGTGGGCGAGACGATCCCGCATACCGACCCCGGAGGAGTCGAATGGTGAGGCGGTTATAATCCCGGAGGCCTGCCCCGCGGCCCGAACGGTTCATCTACCTCCGCGGCCGGCTCCGGAGGAGGACCCGGCGAACTCCACGCGGGAAGCTCGGACCCCCGGAAGTCTCCCGCCGGCTCGATCTGTCAGCTCACGCGTTCCGGTCGAGGAACGCGCGGAGGACCTCCATGTACCGAGGTCGCTCTTCCCAGAAAGCCAAGTGCGAGCTGTTTTCGAAGAGCTCATACTGGGACCCGCGGATCCCGTGGTGGATCGATTCGGCGACAGTGGGCGTGACCTCGTCGTACCGGCCCGCGGTGACGAGCGTGGGGACCCCGATCTCGCCCAGCCGAGGCGTCGCGTCCCAGTCCTTCATCGTGCCGACGATCGTGAACTCGTTCGGTCCGTTCATCGTCCCATACTTGGGCACGCTGATGTGGTCGAGGCTGTAGGTTACCTCGGCCGGCCACGGGTCGAGGCGGCAGAGGTGCCGCCGGTAGAACTCCATCACGGCCGCCAGGTACTCCGGGTTCTGAAACTCCCCCCGGGCCTCGTACCGCTCCAGAGTCTCCCGGATCGGCGGGGGGAGCTCCCGCTTGAGCCGCTGCATCTCGCGGGCGGCGAGGGGGACGTCCGCGAGGCCGCTCGCGCTGATCAGCGTCTTCAACCCTTCGGGATGGGCGAGCGCGTAAGCGATGGCGAGCATGCCGCCGTAGCTCGAGCCGAAGAGGTGGACGCGGCCCAGCCCGAGGCGCGTTCGGAGCGACTCCAGGTCGGCGACGTCCCGTTCCACGGTATACTCGCTGACGCGACGGGCGAGGTCGGAGCGTCCGCATCCCAGTTGGTCGTAGTAGACGATCCGGTACCCGAGATCCGCGAGGTCGTTGAGCGAGAGGAGATAATCGTGGGTCGCCCCGGGACCGCCATGGAGGGTCAGGAGGGTCCCCTTGGGACCCGGCGCCCCCACGTTCTTCCAATAGAGCCGGTAGCCGTTCACCGGAAGAACTCCGTCTTGGATCTCTAACGGGGTCATGACCCCCGTACGGGGAGTTCCTATTTCGCGGTGGCGGAGGCGGCGAACCAACTGGCCCAACGTCGGAACCAGCTCCGCCGGGAGCCGTCCCGGCGGGGTGGAGCGACTTTCGGTGCACTTCCGTGCGAAAGAATGGGTGGCATTCGGTCCACGATCAGGTGCCCGGGTTGCAGTCGTAGGGGGAGTCCTAGCATCAAGAACTCGAACGGTGGGGGTCTCCTTGGTCTAGACGCACCGTGAACGCTCACGCCAAGTGAACTCCGGTCTTTCGAGGGAGGGCGCGCCGGCGCTAAACCTGCGGGGGGCCTCGGTCCCCCGAGATGGGAGCGATGGGTCCTTCGCCGGTCGGGCAGCCCCCCGAGGAGTTCGACCCGTTCGTTGCCTGGCTCGGAGAGGTAAGCGACCGATTGGTCCTGGAGGGGGAGCTCCCCCTCGAGGAGGTCCGATCCGCCGTGGAGGCGACCTTCCAGCGAGTCGAGAGGCATCTCCACACGACCGACCCCCCCGCGCCGGATCCCGCGAGCCCGCCCCGGTGCCGGGAGCTGGCCGACATCCTCCGCTCCGACCACCTCTGGTTTGAGTCGTCGCTCGAGGAGCTCGAGGGCCTCCTCCGGGTCGTAGAGTGAGAGGACCACGGCGGGCACCGCCAGGCTTTGGGGCAGTACGGCCGGCTGATTGCCGCGGCACTGGCGCGCCACCGGCGGGACGAGGCCGAGCTCGGCCGACTCCGGGCCTCCGCCGGTATCCGGCCCCTCCGGAACCCTAATTAGGCGGTCCGCGAGACCGAGCGGAGGCGGAGATGGCGGACCGGACGTCGGAGGCGGTCTGGGTCGAGAAGTACCGCCCGACCTCGTTGGCCGAGATGGTCGGTCAGGAGTCGATCATCCCCCTCCTCCGGTCGTATGCCGCGCAGCGCTCGCTCCCGCACCTGCTCTTTGCCGGTCCGCCGGGCACTGGGAAGACGACCGCGGCGTTGTGCCTTGCGCGCGACCTCTACGGGGAGGAGTGGCGCCAGAGCTTCCTCGAGCTGAACGCGTCGGACGAGCGAGGGATCGACACCGTCCGGACGACGATCAAGGGGTACGCCCGGACCTCCCCCCTCGGGGCCATCGGGTTCAAGCTCCTCTTCTTGGACGAGGCGGACAACCTGACCTCGGAGGCTCAGGCGTCCCTCCGCCGGCTCATGGAGCGCTACTCCGGCTCGTGCCGATTCATCCTCTCGTGCAACTACTCCTCCCGGATCATCGACCCGATCCAGTCCCGCTGTGCCGTGTTCCGATTCCGAGCCTATTCGAATGCGGCGATCGGCCGACAGCTCGAGAAGGTCGTCGCGGCCGAGGGCAAGACCGCCACCGCGGAGGCGCTGGAGACGATCGTCGCGGCCAGCTCGGGCGACATGCGCCGGGCGATCAATCTCCTCCAGCTCGCGAGCACGGGGGTGGCGACCATCTCCGCCGACTCGGTCCGGGAGCACGCGACCGTCCCTCTCCGACGAGAGGTGGAGGGTATGATCGGGGCCGCGGTCGCCGGGAACTTCCACGAAGCGAGGGACCGGCTCTACGCGCTCTTCACGGACCGCGGTGCCGCCGGCGAGGAGATCCTTCGGGCCATCCACAGCTACCTTCCCGACATCGCGGAGAGCGTGCTCCCCTCCCGGGAGAAGGTCCGCCTCCTCGAGTACCTCGGGGAGGTCGATTTCCGCCTCGCCCAGGGAGCCTCGGACCGGATCCAGCTCGAAGCCGTCCTCGCCCACATCGCCGCGGGCTCCTCCGCGGTCCGCTAGGACCATGGCGCGTCAGAAGGACGTCGGAGGGAAGCCGTCCGTCGCTCGACGCGCGGTCGCGACGGGAGTGCTCGCGCTTTCCGCCCGCACCCGACGCGCGCTCCGGGCCCGCTCGGTCGAGAAGGGAGACCCGATCGCCGCCGGAGAGCTCGCCGGCCTCCTCGCTATGAAGCGAACGCCGGAGTTGATACCGCACTGTCATACGATCGCCCTCACCGCGAGCCGCGTCGACCTCGCGATCTCGGCCCGAGGGGTCCGCGTCACCGCGGAAGCATCCACCGTGGGCCCCACCGGGGTCGAGATGGAAGCCCTGGTCGGCGCGACGGTCGCCCTGCTCACCGTGTGGGACATGGTCAAGTACCTCGAGAAGGATGGCCGTGGCCTCTATCCCCATACCTCGCTCGGGCCGGTCCGCGTGACCGTCAAGGAGAAGGGACGGAGGGAGTCGCTATGACCGAGCACGGAACGGGCCCGATCGTCCCCCGACGGCACCAGCTCGGGGGGACTCGGTCGCTCGGGTTCGCGATCCTCTCCGTCTCCGACACCCATACCGAGGACGACGACCCGTCGGGACACCTCGCGGGGGAGCTCGTCCGCCAGGCCGGCCACCAAGTGGTTCACTACCATCTGGTCGCGAACTCGATCGCGGACGTGCGCGACTCGCTCGAGCCGTGGCTCGGCGAGATCCCGGTCGAGGTCGCCGTCACGGTCGGGGGGACCGGGGTCAGCTCCCGGGACCTCACCGTCAATGCGGTCGAGACGATGGGGGGCCGGAGGCTCGACGGCTTCGGCGAGATCTATCGGTCGCTCAGCTTCCTGGAGGTGGGCGCTCTCGCGATCATCAGCCGAGCCGCGCTCTACGTGCTCCACGGGAAGCCGGTCTTCGTCCTCCCGGGAAGCGAGCGGGCCGTCCGGACGGCGATCGAGAAGCTGATCCTGCCGGCGGCGGTCCACCTCGTCGAGGAACTCGAGCGCTAGGCCCGAAGGCCCGACTGCATTCCGACCGCGCCCATCGGGGGCGGGCCGGAATCCAGGATCTGCGGCGCGACCCCTTGCGAGCGACAGAACGCCGCCCACGCGGGGTTCGAATCGACATGGTGCGCGAGCAGAACGCCCCGGGGCGAGAGGCGCTCCCACGCTGCGAGGAGTTCGAAGCGGGCCCGGGCGGCGATCGGGCCGTTGTCGTAGAGGAAGAGGTCGATCTCCCCAAACCCGGCCAAGAGTTCGCGCAACCGGTCCTCGGTGTTGCCGAGGGCGAGCGTCCAGCGCGCCCGCAGCGGAGGCGGGACGAACTGGCCGAGGGCCACGTCATTCACCCCGACCGAACGGCCCGCGACGGTGCCGGGTCCGAGCGACGTAAGCTCTCCATGGCGATTGTCCTCGAGCCCGGCGAGGATCCACGCGGTGGAGTATCCGGGGCCTACCCCGGTCTCGAGGACGACCGACGGACGTTGGGCGCGGACGAGGAGGTAGAGCAGCGCCCCTTGGGGAAGCTCGCGAGTGAACGCGACCCCCGCCCCCCGCTCCAGGAGGGTATCCGGGAGCCGGCTCGCTCGGAGCTCCCGGCGGAACCGTTGGAGGTCAGCGGAGGTCGCCCCCGAGAGCTGCGTTATTCGGTCGAGGGATGCTTGCCGGAACATCAGCATCCGGTTGAGGATCGCCTTCCGCGCGGCCGGTGAGACCAACGACGCGCGGCGGGAACCCCGGTCGACGAACGGCACCGAATCTCCTGCGATCGAACTTGCCTCAGCCACCATGATGGTCCGAGCTCCGGACAAACCCCCCGGGCTCGTCTTCCAACATGGGCTCCGACCTACAAAGACCTGTGCGTGGTCGTCGCGATCCCTCTCTGATTACCCCGGCGACGGTGAATAATTTTATAGGAGCGCGGCTGTCGAGAAGGTACCTGGTGTTCAATGCCTGTGGCAGAAGTTGGCGGTACAAACTTCGACAAGTTCGCCCAAGAGAACTCGGCTGCGGTCGTGGACGTGTGGGCCCCGTGGTGTGGCCCGTGCCGAATGGTCTCCCCCATCGTCGACCGTCTGAGCCAAAAGTACAACGGCAAGGTGGCCTTTGCGAAGATGAACTCGGACGACAACGGGGAGAAGGCGGGTGCCCTCGGGATCATGAGCATCCCCACCCTCCTGTTCTACAAGCAGGGAAAGCTCGTCGACCGGATCGTCGGGGCGTACCCCGAAGAGGTCATCGACGAGCATATCCGTCGCCTGCTGTGACTCTCCCGCCCCGGGGACGGGCTCGAGCCCTCGTCCGGGGGCGGCCGATCGATCGAGGGGACGCTAGTTAACGGAGGACCTCCCTCCCCGGCGGAGGTCGAATGAGCGAACCCGCCGCCGCGATGGACCCTCAGCTCGCCCGCTACTCCTTCCAGCGCAAGCTGGACGAGATCGGGAAGGTCCGGGGACGGGCGACCGAGCTCGTCTCGCTCTATGTCTCCCCCGGCAAGCAGCTCTCCGACGTCATGTCCTACCTCCGGAACGAGTACGCCCAGAGCTCGAACATCAAGAGCCGGACGACGCGGAAGAACGTGATGTGGGCGATCGAATCGCTCATGGGCCGGGTCCGCGCCTACAAGGAACCCCCACCGAACGGCGTCGCCTTCTTCGTGGGCAGCAAGGCCATCGGGGCCGACAAGTCTGAACCCGTGACCTTCATCGTCGAGCCGCCCGAACCGCTCCGCACGTACCTCTACCGGTGCGATTCGAACTTCTTCCTCGAACCGCTCCTCTCGATGGTCCACGAACCCGACCTCTGGGGCCTCATCGTCATGGACCGGGCGGAGGTCACGATCGGGCTGCTCCGGGGGAAGCGCGTCGAATCGCTGCGCAACCGCCAGTCCCAGGTCCCCAGCAAGCACGGGCGCGGAGGGCAGTCCCAGCACCGGTTCGAGAGGATCATCGAGCACGCCGCGCACGACTTCTACGTGCGGATCGGTGAAATGTCCAACGAGATCTTCCTCCCGAAGAAGGACCAGTTGAAGGGGATCCTTCTCGGGGGCCCGGGCGCGACGAAGGAGTACTTCTACAAGGAGAACTACCTGCACTACGAGCTCCAGCAGAAGATCGTCCAGCCGCTCTTTGACGTCGGCTACACGGACGAGTACGGCCTCAAGGAACTGGTCGAGCGCGCGACCCAGACGCTGCACGGGCTGGAGCTCACGGAAGAGAAGCGGCTCGTCCAGCGCCTCCTGGTCGAGGTCCGGAAGGCCGAGAGCGGCCTCGCCGCCTACGGCGAGATCGACGTGAACCGCGCGCTCGACCTCGGCGCGGTCGATACGCTCCTCATTTCGGAAGGGCTTCGACGCCAACGGGTCACCTTCCGGTGCACGGCGTGCGCCAAGGAGTTCACCCGTACGATGGCCGACGAGGAGATCGATCCGGTGCTGGACGGCCCCTGCCCTTCGTGCGGACAGCGGAACGTGACCGAGAGCGCGAGCGAGGATTTTGTCGAGGGCCTCTTCCGTCGGGCCTCCGTGTCCGGGGCGATCGCCCGCCTCGTCTCCAGCGAGAGCGAGGAGGGGGAGATGCTGGTCAAGGGGTTCAGCGGGATCGGAGCGATCTTGCGTTACCCGATCGCTGCCACCCCCGCTCTGCGTCCCCGCCCGGCTCCGTAGGCCCGGATCCCGCCGTGGGACCGGGTCGACCGACCCCACTCACCAGAGGTTCCGGAGCGGGTCGTCCTCAGCGGGAGCCGGGGGCTCCATGGGGGGGGCGCGGGTCCCCGGGCGCGCATTCCCGGGCGGGTAGAGGGCGGCGTTGGGGTAGACGGGCGGTGGCATTCGGCGGCGCTCGGCGACCAAGATCACGAGCGCGACCACGACCACGACCAGGGCGCCCACCGCGGCGAGTCCCACGAGGCCGCGGAGGCCACCGCCGCTAGTCGAGCTCCCCGCCGGGCAGCCGGACCCCGTGAGCAGGCAACTCTGCTGGGATTGGGCCGAATCGACCGCCTCCGGTTGGCCCTGGACCGTCGTCGCGGGAGCGGGATCGGTGACGCCGGACATGCTCGGTGCAAGTCCGCTACCGCTCGGGGCGGCCGATACGGTCGAACTCGGATTGGCCGTGCCCGAGTCATACACCCATTCGGAAGCGGCGATACCGAGGTGGCCCCCGCCGACCGCGCGGGCGTCGAGGAAGCTCATCGTGGCGGTGGTCGAGCCGTTCTGTTGGGCCACCCATGGCTGGGCGCCACCGTCGAAAAGGTCGGTCGCGCTCGGGAGGAGGATGAACCCCTCGCGCACCGCGAACGGCCCGACCAGCCGGAGGGAGACCTCGGGATAGGAGGCACCCGCGAGGAGGACGGTGTTCGAGGGCGAATAGCTGCCGGACAGGGAGACCGTTCCGCTGGCGGGCAGGGAAAAGTTTCCCGTGACCGGTCCCAACTGCCCCGATCCGTGGGGTCCGCTCGAGGCCCCGTAGTACTCGTAGTTCGCCGCAGCGTGCGAGAGATACTCGCTCGAGGAGTTCCAGGATTGTGCCGAGCCGAGGTCGATCGGCAGGAGGCCAAGGCCCGGGGAGAATGCCACGCTGGAGGTGGCCACGACGTTCGCCGAGAGGTAATGGGAGCGCGGGCCGACGCTGTGGTCAATAGGAAGGTACGAGCTTGAGGTCTCGGTCACATTGGCGAGAAGGTGGGAGTCGGAGCTGTTGAGGGCCACAGCGGAAACCCGGGTTCCGTTCTCGTTGACGTTCCCTACAGTGCTGAGGTGGGCGGTGGCAGCGACCGTCTCGTACGCATGGTACGACTCATTCCCGAAGTAGACGGGAGAGCGGCAGCTGGGGTAGCAATAGTGTACCTGGAGGAACGTCCCCATCGTCCGGTTGGCGCTGAGTTCGAAGGTCGTGGCGCTCGTGTTCGTCTGGTTCAGGATGACGGAGTAGCCGTACGTGCCGGTGCCGGAATACTGCCAGCCGTGCGACGTGCCCTGGAAGCTCAGGGTCTCGACGGCCCCGTAGGCCCACACGTTCTGCGGGGTGGCGCTTGCCAACATAGGGGCGGCACCGGCGAGGCCTGAGAAGAGGACCAGCACCAACAGGGCGGTCAGGCAGAGCGTCCCGGCCGCTGCGGGCCTCCGGCGTCGGGCCGAGAAGCTCGGGTTCTCCATCGCCCCCCCCAATCGAAAATGCGGGCAACGGGTCTTAAGGGGGTGTGCCGAACCGGCTGTGGTGGATTGGACCGCGTGCTAGACCTTGACCTCGGCGAGGAGGCGTTCCCCTGCGGGCACTAACGGATTCCGAGGCCCGGGTCATCGCGGTGCTGCTGGCCGCCCGACCGGATCGCGAGCGGGAGCGTCTCCGCCAGGTGCAGGTGCCCCGATCGACCTACCACGCGGTCCGTCGGCGCGCCTACGACGAGATCTGGCTGCGGGACCGATACATCCCCCACCCCGTACCTTTGGGGTTTCCCTACGTGACCTTTCTGCTGGTCCGACCATTCGCCGATCGCTTTGAGGAGTTCACACGTGTGGCGGCGGCCGACCCCGGCAATGTGGTTCTATGGACCGGGAGCCAGGTCGCACTCGCCATCTTCTTCCACGGTGGGCCCGGCGATGGCCCGCGCTGGGCCGCCCGGTGGAACGATCGGAAGCTCGGGGCGGCCGCCACCGTCGTCACAGTGGGAGCCGCCGGTCCTACCATTCCGGTCTACTTCGATTTCGAGGGGCTCTGGTGCCACCTCGCCGAGCTCGCCGGGACGCTCGCGTACCCTCACGGCCTGGGCGGCGCGATCTCGATGGACCCACGGGAGGGCGACTCCCCGTCGCTGACCTCCCATCGGGCGTGGGCCATCGGCGAGCTCCTCCGACGCCCGTTCGTCGGCCCCCTGGCGGGCAAAGGCCCGCATCTCGTCGGCCCGTTGGGGCTTCCCTTCGCCCAGCGCCGGATGATGGCCCGAGGATGGGTCGACCACCGAACCCTCCTCGACCCGGCTCCCTTGCCGGCCTACCGGGGGAAGAGCCCGGATCAGGTCGTTCTGATCACGGGCGTGCCCCGCCCGAGCGCGCGACCCGAACTACTCTTCGGGAGCCTCACCCGCGACTGCCGGGTCTTTCCCTTCCTGTTCGTCGTGGGGGCTGAGCGCTGGCTGCTCGGAGCCCTCGGCGCTTCCGTGCCCGTCCCGCCGGATCCTTCCTCCCCGCGCCGTCCGGTGCTGGCCACCTTGCGGGAGCACCTCGAGGGCATCGAGATCGTCCAGGAACCCGCCGCCCAGTTCACTCCCCGCGTCGATCACCGATATGACCGGTTGCTCCCCCAGCCGGAAGTAAGCCCCGTGTCGAAGGCCTGAGTTCCCCCCGACGGCGGGGTAGTGCACCAGGCTCGCCCGAGTTGCATCCTGGTTTGCTCCCCCGACGGCCGACGGGTCGAACTCCTCAGGCCCCCCCGTTCGGTCGCCCCCGCGGACTCCCGCAACGGCTCGGAGCCGCTGGACCTGCTCATCGACCCCTCCTTTCCCGAGCTCGTTCTCAGCACTCCGGAACGTGGGGGCCTCTCTCCTCCACCTGCGAATCGCCGACCACCCTTTCTGGGTCTGTTGCCGCCAGGGCTCCGCGGTTCGACCGGGACATATGCCCAGTGCGCCAGGCGTGCATCTTGCGGACGAGTATTGGCGACGGACCCGGCCACCCGGCTCCACGAGATCAGGTTCGGCGAGGGGTGGCTCGAGGGGAGAAGCGGTGCGGATTCGCGGAATCGGATCGCTTCCGATGGATCCTTCAGTCGGCCGCCCGACAGCCCGGCGGTGCGGTAGGTGCCCGTGACGTCCGAGACACCGGGTCGGCCCAGGCCCTCCCCCGGAAAGATTGCCTGCGAACCGTTATCACTTCCGATGTGAGCTCGGGTCCGGGCGCGACGTGACCGATCCCAGAACTTCTCCGAACCACACTTCCTTGGATCACATGGCTCGCGGGACCACGGCCCGCGGCGCGTCAGTCGTCCTCCTCGTTGCCCTTCTTCTTACCGCCACCACGCTGCTGATAGCCATGGCGGCCGCGACCCCGACCGGCGTTGGGGTGGCCACCGCGTCCCCCCACGTTCTCAGTCCGACCCATCCTTCCGCCACGGCGGCGGGACACCCCGCTCCGGCTTCCGCGGGGGTCGGGTCAGTAATCGACACTCTCGACCTCACCGCGAACCGGTTGCTCGCCGGGAACCAGCAACCCGCGGTCCAGGGGAGCCCCCAGATGGTGCTGTACGACCCGTCGAACGGCAACTTCTACGTTCGCGGAGATAGCGGCCAGACCATTAGCGTCGTGAACGCTTCGACCCAGACGGTACTGACGAGTCTCACCGTCGGGTTGGGAGGAAGCGCCTACATTCCCAACGTTCCGACCATGGCGCTCGACCTGGCCACGGGCTATCTGTACGAGACCAACCCCTCGCTCGGCACGGTCGGGGTCATCCAGACTTCCACCAACGTGCTGAGCGCCTCGATCCCGTTGGGCACCGGTCCGGGCGGCATCGTCTTCGACTCCGCAAGCGGGAACCTCTACACCAGCAACTGGATCACCCACAACGTGTCGGTGATCTCCGGCAGCACCGATCGGGTCGTCGCGACCATCCCCGTGGGCGGCGCGCCGGGCGCGATCCTGTACGACCCGATCGACGCGGAAGTATTCGTTTCGAACTTCAACACCGGCAATGTGTCGGTGATCGACACCACGAGTGAGACCGTGGTGGCGAACCCTTTCACGGGTGTCGCATCCTCCGAACCGGGGGCGTTGACGTTGAACACGAAGGACGACCTGATCAATGTCGTCAACTCGCTCACCGACAATGTCACGGTCATCGACGGCACGACGAACGACGCGACGGCGTCGGTCACGGTCGGGTCGGTCCCGATGTCCGCCACGTACGCTCCGTCAACCGACACCCTCCTGGTCGCGAACGGCGCATCGAACAATGTGACCGTCCTCCAGCAGCCAGCGAATACGGCGGTCACGAGCATCGGGATCGGGCATGGGACGGAGGGGGCTGGCTACGACCCGATCAATGGGTACATCTACACCGCCAATTACGGCTCCAACAACGTCAGCATCATCGACCCCGCGACCAACACGGTCGTGGGCACGGTTACGACGACCAATTTCCCCGAGGCGATTGCCGTCGACACCCAGAGCGGTGACGTCTACGTGGGGAACGAAGGGACCGCAGCGGTGGATT
>Ga0209415_10003594_pt1 | contig 28830 bp, 24 predicted proteins | sample PeaSoiSIISIP2007_FD_187696 | JGI IMG/M metagenome (GOLD analysis project Ga0209415, IMG submission 187696) | Peat soil microbial communities from Weissenstadt, Germany - SII-SIP-2007 (SPAdes) (version 2) | ecosystem: Environmental > Terrestrial > Soil > Wetlands > Peat | place: Germany...
CTGGTGCGGCCGCTGGACCAGGACCTGTTCCGATGAGGCGCCCCCCATGGGCCATGTGATCGCCCTCTGCGGCGGGGTCGGCGGCGCCAAGCTGGCGTTCGGCCTGACGCGCGTGCTTGGCCCGTCTGATATGACCGTCGTGGTGAATACGGGCGACGACTTCGAACACCTCGGCCTGGCGATCTCACCCGACATCGACACGGTGCTCTACACCCTGAGCGGCCTAGCCGACCGGGAGCGCGGCTGGGGCCTTGCCGGCGAGACCTGGTCGTTCCTCGCCGCGCTGCGGCGGCTGGGGGGCGAGGATTGGTTCCAGCTGGGCGACCAGGACCTGGCCACACACATCGATCGCACGCGGCGGCTCGCAGCCGGCGAGACGCTCTCGGCCGTGACCGCGCACCAGGCGGCGCGGCTGGGGGTCACCCACGCTGTCGCGCCAATGTCCGACCAGCCGCTGCGCACCTGGGTCGACACCGAGGCCGGCGCCCTGCCCTTCCAGCACTATTTCGTCCGCGAGCGCAGCGCGCCGGTGGCCCATGCGGTGCGCTTCGAGGGCGTGACGGACGCGCGGCCGACACCGGCCTTCACCGCGGCGCTGGCCCGGCCCGATCTCGACGCCATCGTGATCTGCCCGTCCAACCCCTACCTCAGCGTCGACCCGATCCTGGCTGTCCCCGGAATACGCGAAGCGATCGCCGCCGCTGCCGCCCCGACCGTGGCGATCTCGCCGATCATTGGCGGTCGGGCGCTCAAGGGACCGGCCGCGAAACTCATGGCTGAACTCGGACACAAGCCCGGCGTCGTCGCCGTCGCCCGCCATTACGAGGGGCTGATCGGCGGGCTGATCCTTGACGAGACCGACGCCGCTGACGCCGACGCGATCCGTGCGCTCGGCGTCGCCGCGTGCGTCACGGCCACAGTGATGCGCACCGACGACGACCGCGCCGCCCTCGCTGCAGCCACCTTGGACTTCGCCGCCTCGCTCCGCGCCGGCGCCGCGGCAAGGCGGGTGGGCTGATGGCGCAGGCGGTGATCGCGGCGCGCGGCGGCGCCCGGGCGAAATCGCGATGCGCGGCGGTGCTTTCCGCCAAGGACCGCGAGGCGCTGACGGCGGTCATGCTCGACGACATGCTGGCCGCGCTGGCGCGGTGCGACGAGATCGCCGGCGCTTGGGTGGTGACCCCCACCGCCGAGCTGGCGCAGCTCGCCGCCGGCCGCGGCGCCCAGGTGGTGCTCCAGGCCGAGCCGGCCACCCTCAACGCGGCGTTCGCGCTCGCTACGGCCCGCATCCGCGAAATTGCCCCCTATGAGGCGCTGATGCTGATGCCGGGCGATCTGCCGCTGCTGCAGGCCGACGACCTCGCGGCGGCCGTGCATCTGTCGCGGACTCACGCCGTCGTGCTGGCGCCGTCGTACGATGGCGGCACCGGGTTGCTGGGGCTGCGGGCCGGCGTCGCAATGGCGTCCGAGTTCGGCGGCGGCAGTTTCCGCCGCCACGCCGCCGCCGCGGCTCGTCGCGGCCTCTCTCTGGCGCTCCTCGAAGCGACGTCGTTCAGCCACGATGTCGATCGGCCAGAGGATCTCCTCCACGTCCTCGAGGAGGGGCCGGGCGCCAGAACTGCGGCGTTCCTGCGTGAGCGGCTGAGGCCTCAGGTCATACCCTGAGCGCCCGCCCCTCCGGCCTCAGCTTGGGCCCGCCTCATCAGCGGCGCCGGTCATCACCCAGGTCGCCCCACGCCGGCGACGCAGGACGAAGAAGTAGAGGCCGGCCGCGACCAGCATGACGAAGGTCGCGATCAGGCTGGGGCGGCCAACGGCCAGGTCCAGCCAATTGGCGTAGAGGATGTAGACCAGCGCCAGCAGGCCGACGAAAGGCGCCAGCGGGAACAGCGGCATCCGGTAGACGCCGTGCGCGGTTCTGCGGCTCACGCGTCCAACGATCACCGCGACGCAAAGCAGCGCGTACATCACCACCACGCTGGCGCCGGTCAGCACCAGCAGGACGTTGAAGGGGATGAAACAGGCGGCGATCCCCGTGGCCCCGGCCAGCAGCGCGGCCACCCAGGGGGAGTCGAACCGGTCATGCACCCGCACCAGCACGCCGTTGAGCGCCTGGTGCCAGACCCGGTCGCGGCCGCTGGAATAGAGGAACCGGGCGTTGATCAGCACGATCGCAATCACCGCGTTGACGATCGACAGCGCGACGCCCAGGCCCACCGCCGCGCCGATCACCGGTCCGCCGGTGGCGCGAACGAAGTCGCTGAACGGGCTCGGTGAGCCCAGCAGGGCCGCCAGGTCCGGCGCGCCCAGCAGCACCGCCGTCATCGGCACGAACTCGAACAGCACGGTCAGGCCAAGCGCCCAGAGGATGGTCCGCGCGACCCGGCGCGGCGCATCGTGCATCTCCTCGCTGAAGTACACCGCAGCGCCGAAGCCGTTGTAGGAGAAGACCCCGACGGCGGTGGCGAGCGCGATCACGCCGAGCGGCGCCGCCTTGAGCACGCCCGCGTTCAGCACCATCGGATGGGCGATCAGCGAGGCGACGCCGCGGTGCATGTGGGAGAACCCCAGCGCGGTCAGTACGATCAGCGCGACCACCTCGACCAGCAGGAAGGCCCCGGTCACCCAGGCGTTGAGGCGGATGTTCAGGATGCCGAACACGGTGGCGGCGGCGACGATTCCGACCGCGACCGGGACGCTCTGCGCCGCCGGCCAGATCGCGGTCAGGTAGGTGCTTGCCCCCAGCGCCAGGATGGCCGGCGGCAGGGTGGAGCCGACCACGTTCATGCCCATGAAGACGAAGCCGACGAAGGGGTTCAGCGCGTGGCCCATCATCGCGTATTCGCCGCCCGCCAGCGGGAACGCCGACGCCAGCTCGGCGTAGACGAACGCCATCGCCAGGGCGACCAGCGCCGCCGCGGCCATGGCGAGGAACGCGCCGGTGCCAGCCTGCTGGATGATTCCCGGGATGACCACGAACACCGACGAGGCGGGCGTCACGGCCGACAGCGTCAGGAACAGCACGCCGGTGACCCGCATGCTGCGGGTGAAGCTTCGCGGCGCCGCTTCAGCGGGCGACGTCGAGGGCGAGTCTGGCCCTGGACCGCTGTCTGACTTCATTGGTTCGCCGCGACGCCAGGGACGTCGTCCCTAGTGTGAGCCCAGTTGTCCGCCAGGTACGCGGCGACGGGCGAGGCGACGAGATAGAGCGCGTTCAGCGCCTCGGCGGTCGCGGGGAAGCTTTCGTGGGTTTCCTTGGCGAGGAACTCGGCGGCGGTCATGCCGGGCGGCCCGACGGTGTAGTCGCTGCCGGCGCGCAGGATCAGCACACGGGCGAGATCGGCGCGGCCGGCGTGGGCGAGGGAGCTCAGGCCCTGCATGACGCCGGTGTCTTCCTCGGCCGACATGGCGAAGACGCCCTTGCCGCCGGTCCAGTAGCTCACCCACTGCCGGGCCCAGTCGTTCAGGCGCTCGCCGTACCAGTTGCGCGCTGACATCAGGCCTTCGCCCTCGAGCACGAACGGCGGCGTGGCGCCCAGCCCGGAATAGGGCGCCCGCAGCTTCGCCAGCAGGGCGTCGTCGGGCAGCTTGATGTCGCGGGTCCGGGCGTAAGCCCAGTCGACCAGGCCGGGGTTGAGGGCGTAGGCGACATTGGCGTCCGCGCTCAGGGCCGGCGGCGCCGGGGTCTGGTAGGGCGTGGTGCGACCGTAAGGGACGATGCCGGTGGGCCAGTCGGGTGGCGCATCGCGCGGGTCGAGTTCCTGCGCCAGGTCGCCGTCGACCACCCAGCGCGCCCAGGCGGCCGAGCCGGCCGAGGCTACCTTGGGATCGACGCCCGCAGTGCCGGCGACGATCCAGTAGGCGTGGGTGAGGTCGAAGCGCGGGTCGGCCCCGAGGGCGGTGATCGAGGCCGCGGCGCGGGCGGTCGCCATGCCGGTCAGGATCGCCAGCACGTGGCGCTGGGGATCGTAGAGCAGCGGATGCACGCCGAGCGGAAACGGCAGCTCGGTGTTGAGCGGCCACTTTGAGCGCCAGGCGTGCAGCTCGCCGAACGTGTCCTTGCCGTTCAGCTCGACTTCCCAGGTGGTGACGATCACGACCCGGACCTCGATCGGCTTGGCCTCGGCGACGCTCGGGGCGCCGACCAGCAGCAGCAACGCGACGAGGAGCGATCGGAACGGCATGGCTCAGCCCTTGGCGATGTAGACGAAGCGCAGCACGAACAGCGCCGCCAGCACATAGACCAGCCAGTCCGCCCGGCGGGCGCGGCCGGTGAAGAAGGTCAGCAGAGCGTAGCTGATGATGCCGAAGGCCAGGCCGTTGGCGATCGAGTAGGTCAGCGGGATCGCGATCAGAGTCAGGAACGCCGGGATCGCCACCACCGGGTCGGCCCAGTCCACCTCGGCCAGCGCGCCGACCATCAGCGAGCCGACCAGGATCAGCGCCGGCGCGGTCGCCGCGCTCGGAATCAGCGCCACCAGCGGCGCGACGAACAGGGTGACGAGAAAGAGCAGCCCGACGACGACGCTGGTGAGGCCAGTGCGCCCGCCGGCGGCGACGCCCGAGGCGCTCTCGATGTAGCTGGTGACCGTACTGACCCCCATCAGCGCGCCGAACATGGCGGCGATGGAGTCGGCGAACAGGATGCGGTTCAGGCGCGGGATGGTCCCGTCCGCCTCGACCAGGCCGGCGCGCTTGGTCACCGCCACCAGGGTGCCGACGTTGTCGAACAGGTCGACGAACAGGAACACGAAAATGATCTCGACCACGGTCGTGGCGAGGTTGCCGCGCAGACCGAGGGCGGCGGGGATATCCAGCTTGAAGGCGGTTAGAGAGATCTCGCCGAGGCCAAGGCCTGGGCCGGGCGCATGGGTGAGGCCGGCGACCCAGCCGCCCAGCGATGCGACCAGGATGCCGATCAGCATGGCCGCGCGGACCTTGAGCGTCATCAGCACCCCGATCACCAGCAGGCCCGCCATCGCCACCAGCACGCCGGGCGAGGTGAGGTCGCCGAGGCCGACGGTGGTGGCCGGGTTGGCGACGATCACGCCGGCGTCCTTCAGGCCGATGAAGGCGATGAAGAGGCCGATCCCGCCGGCGACCGCCGAGAACAGCGAGCGCGGGATGGCGTTGACGATCAGCTGGCGCGCGCCGATCGCGGTCAGCACCAGGAAGGCGGCGCCCGAAATGAACACGCACCCGAGCGCGGTCGGCCACGGCACGCCCATCCCCTTGACCACCGTGTAGGTGAAGTAGGCGTTCAGCCCCATGCCGGGCGCCATCGCCAGGGGCATGTTGGCAAGCAGGCCCATCAGCACGCAGCCGGCGCCGGCCGCCAGGCAGGTGGCGATGGCGACGGCGCCGACAGGCAGGCCGGCGTCGCCCATGATCAGCGGGTTGACCACGACGATGTAGATCATGGTCAGGAAGGTAGTGAACCCGGCCAGCACCTCGATCCGCACCGACGTGCCGTTGGCTTCGAGCGCGAAGAATCTATCCAGCATGCGCGTCCCTTATCGGCCACGCTTGCCAGCCGGCCAAGGCTGGGGACATCTCAGAGGGATGCACGAGGATTTCATCGCCGGTCTGCCCAAGGCCGAGCTGCACATGCACATCGAGGGCAGCCTCGAGCCGCCGATGCTGTTCGAGCTGGCGCGGCGCAACCGCATCTCGATCCCGTTCGCCAGCGTCGAGGCGCTGCGCGCCGCCTACAGCTTCGAGCGGCTGCAGGACTTTCTCGACCTCTACTACCAGGGCGCCGCCGTGCTGCGCACCGAGGCGGACTTCCACGATCTCGCCCTCGCCTATTTCGAGCGCGCCGCGGCCGACAGCGTCGTCCACGCCGAGATCTTCTTCGACCCGCAGACCCATACGGCGCGGGGAATACCGTTCGCAGTCGTGGCCGACGGGCTGCTGGCGGGGATGGCGGCGGCGCAGGCGAAGCACGGCGTCACCTCGAAGCTGATCCTCTGCTTCCTGCGCCACCTCTCCGAGGACGACGCCTTCGCGACCCTGAAGGAAGCCGAGCCCTGGCTGGACCGGATCGCGGCGGTGGGGCTGGATTCGTCGGAGCTCGACCATCCGCCGGCCAAGTTCGCGCGGGTGTTCGAGCAGGCCGGTGCGATGGGGCTGAAGCGCGTCGCCCACGCCGGCGAGGAGGGGCCGCCGGAGTACGTCACCGAAGCGCTGGACCTGCTGCACATCGACCGCCTCGACCACGGCAACCGGTCGCTGGAAGACGCCGCCCTGACCGAACGCCTGGTGCGTAGCGGCATGACCCTGACGGTCTGCCCACTCTCCAACCTGCGACTCTGCGTCGTGCCCAGCCTGGAGGCCCACCCGATCGCGCGGATGCTGCGGCTGGGCCTGCGCGCCACCGTCAACTCCGACGACCCGGCCTACTTCGGCGGCTACATCAACGACAACTTCCGCGCCGTGGCGCCGCTGCTGACCCGCGACGAGCTGGTAACGCTGGCGCGCAACAGCTTCCTCGGATCGTTCCTGCCGCCAGACCAGATCGCAGCCCACACCGCCAAGCTGGATGCGTATGCTGCGGGATAGGCGCCTTGCTCTTCCCCCCGCCTGCGGGGGGAAGTGTCGCGAACGAGGCCCGCTGGGGCCGATGTGCGACGATGGCGGCGGCGCAGGGCCGTTGCTGACGCCCGTGCGTGTCTCCCCTCCGTCGCGCATCGCGTCGCTCCGCTCCGCTCGCCAGCGACACCTCCCCTGACCTGCGTGAGGGGAGGAGCGATGTTTCAGAACTTGGCCTGAAGGCGCAACTCGGCGGTGATCGGGTCGTTCATCACCAGGAAGTCGTTGCCGTAGAGGCTGGGCGAGGGCTGCCAGTTGCGCTGGTTGGTGAAGTTGTAGACCGACAGCGTCACCACATACCGGCTCCACTCGTAGAACACCGCGGCGTTCAGGGTGAACTGCCAGGGGATCTCGGGCGAGCGGTAGTAGGCGATGCCGTTGGCGTTGGCCGTGCTGGCGATGTTGCTGGGCACCAGCGGGAGGAAGCCGCCGAGGTCGGAGGCGTTCACATCCAGAAAGCCCGACGGCGTGGTCTGGATCGGCCCGGTCACCTGGGCCCCGAAGCGTAGGCCGATCCCGGTGTCGAACTTGTAGTTGCCGAGGAAGTTGAACACGTGCTGCGGCACGCCCGGGTCGTTGAACTTCTGTCCGGGCACGAAGCTGGCGAAGAGCGCCGCGCCGTCGACGTTCTGACCCAGCTGGGCGGGGTAGTTGTAGAACCCGGGCGCCCGGTTCAGCGTGGTCTTGATGAACGAGTAGCTGGCGGTGGCGAAGAAGCTGCGCATCGGCTGGTAGTTAGCCTCGACCTCGAGGCCGCGGATGTCGGCGTTGTCGAGCGTCGCGCCGCCGAGGCCGGTCCGGATGGCCCGCTGCTGGTCGAAGATGGCGCCGCCGGCGAACAGCTTGTTGTCCAGCAGGTTCAGCTTCAGGCCCGCTTCGTAGAGGTAGCTGTCCGAGCGCAGCAGGGTGCTGTCGGGGACCTGGCCGTAGGCGTTGACGCCGCCCTCGCCGCCGTTCGGATCGACGCTCTGGGTGAAGTCGAAGGTCAGGTAGCCGCTGATCCAGGACTGCGGCTTGTAGACCGCGCTGACGTTCGCATTGGCGAGGCCGTAGACGCCCGTCGTGTGGCTGAAATCGAGGTTGGTGAAACAGTTCACACAGACCGGGCCGCCCAGCGGGTCCTGGGTGTGGTCCTTGACGAAGTCGACGCGGCCGCCGAGCAGCAGGCTGAGCTGGTCGGTCAGCTGGGCGCGGTCCTGCACGAACAGGCCGCCGTCGCTGAGGTCGGAGATGCCGGTGTTGCCGCCGTTGGTCGAATCGCGGCCCGGGGTGCCGAACTGGGTCGAGCCGAACGGTGTGGCGTAGGGGAAGGCGTCGGCGAAGGCGACCTGGTAGGCGTTGTTGTAGGCCCAAAGCACCGGGTTGGCGGTCAGGTCGTAGACCGAGATGGTCTCGGCGCTGAAGTTGGTGATGTAGTTGACGTGGGCGAAGCGGTAGGTCCCGCCGATCACCATCTGGTTCTCCACCGACGGCGCAAACGGCAGCACGAACTTGAGGTTCAGCGACGCGCGGTTCTCGATGGTCCAGGAGCCGTTGGAGGCGTCGGCGAAGTAGTAGGGCTCGTGGTTCTCGCTGTTCTGGAAGTCGAAGAAGGTGTTGTTCTCCAGCGTCATGTCGTCGCCGAAGCGCCAGGTCTGGATCAGCTGGGCGTTGTAGAGCAGCGCGCGCGTCTCAACCCCCGGCGTCTGGTCGATGGTGATCCGGGGGCTGATCGGCACGGCGCCGGTGAGGTTCACCGTGGTGAGGATCGGCGGGACCGGCGAATAGGGGTTGCCCGGCGAGCCAACCGCGATCGGCGGTGAGCCGATCAGCGCCGAGAACAGCTCTCCGTTCGGCGCGCCCTGCAGGTACTGGGTGTTGTCGATCAGGGCCTGGTTGACGCGGTTCAGGCCCACGTTCTCGGTGAACTTCTCGGCGTTGACCTCGGTGTTGAAGTCGAGCTGGTAGTTGTCGTTCGGCGTGTAGCGAAGGGCGGCGTAGACCGCGTTCTTGCGCATGTAGTGGTCGAAGAAATAGGTGCTCCAGCTGTCTTCGCCGGAATAGCTGATGCGCAGGCCCAGCTTGTCCGGGATGATCGGACCGCTGACGTCGATGCTGAAGCGGTTGTTGCCGATGGTGTCGAAGGTGGCCTCGGCCTGGATGGTGGTGGAGGACAGGCTTGGCCGCTTGGTCAGCAGGTCAACCTCGCCGCCGACGCCCGCGCCAGGTCCGTCGATCACACTGGCAGGGCCCTTGGTGATGGCGATGTTGTCGAACGCATCGAAATTCAACGGCACGCCATAGCCGTTGTCGGTGAAGCTGGAGCGCATGCCGTTGTAGAACACGTCGGCGTACTGGCCGCGGATGCGCGGGATGTTCGGCGTACCGAAGGCGCTGTCGGTGTAGCTGCTCGAGGTCAGGTACGAGAAGGCGCGCGGATCCTGGATATTCAGGGTGTCGAGCTGCGTGGTCGAAAGCAGCGTGGTGTTGCGCGGCGTGTCCATCACCCCGAGATCGAGGCCGTAGACCGAAGTCGACGTCATCCGCGTCGGCAGCACCGTCTCCTTGTAGGGAATGCCGTTGACGACGACCTCGGACACCTCGGTCGACTTGGCGGTGGGGGAGATCGACTGCGTCGCCACCGGCGCCTGAGCGGCCGCGTCGGCGCCGGCGTCAGCCGCCGATGCCGCGACCGGGATCAACACCGCCATCAGGCCAGCCATCAGCGCCAGCCCACTCGCCGCACCGCAGAGCCGCGCCTTCGCCTTACCCATCACCGTCCCCCCGGAATCACGACTTGAGGCCAATAGACACTACGACATGGCAAGCCTGTTGCGCAGTACACTGACTGGTGGAATTTGCTCGCGGGCGCCGTGAGCTTGGGCGCCTGCCGCCCGTCGACCAGACGCTCGGACCAAGAACCGCTCAGTCTGCCACGCCGACGCCCACCGCAGGCATCCACGCTTGCGTGCGGCCGCGACGCCGCTGCCGGGGACGAGTGCTAACCAGCAGATCGTCGATGACGGTCATGGCGAACACCGGCGCACCGCCGTCGAGGACCGCCTCGTCCAGCATCGCCCGCGCTTCGGCATCGTCGTGGTCCATGCCCAGGGACATCGCCGCAAGCCAGGCTTGCTCGTCCGGCCATTCCGCGGCGCCCACGAAACGACCATCCGCCGTGCGGCAAAGCCTCGAGCCATGGCTGCGGTAGCGGCGTGTGATAGCCACCGTGCCGCGCCGCCACGATTCCTGAAACAGTTGCTCCTTGCCAGGCTTCGCGCGCCACTCGTAGATCACCAGGAACATGCTCAACCCCGAACCAGCATCCACCCGAAGAGGCCTGTTCTAGATGGCCATGTCGGACGCCGGCCGTCAGCGGGAATACGACGTCGATCCGATGTTTCTGGGTCGCTGGTCGCCGCGGGCGTTCACCGCCGAGCCGATCCCCGAGCGAGTGCTGATGTCGGTGTTCGAAGCGGCGCACTGGGCCCCCTCGGCGTTCAATCTGCAGCCGTGGCGCTTCGTCTACGCCCATCGCGACGGCCCGGGCTGGGAGACCTTGCTGGGGCTGTTGATCCCGTACAATCAGGCCTGGGCCCAACGGGCCGCAGCGCTCGTCTTCGCCATATCGCATCGGTTCCGCCGGCGACCGTCGGGCGAGCTCGAGCCGATCTACAGCCACTCTTTCGATACCGGCGCCGCCTGGGGCTATCTCGCCCTGCAGGCGCATCGCCTGGGTTGGGCTGCGCACGGCATGACCGGGTTCGATCACGAGGGCTGCTACGCAGCGCTTGGCGTGCCCGAGGACGAATACCGCGTCGAGGCCGCCATCGCCCTTGGCCGGCAAGCTGACAAGGCCATCCTGCCGGACAGCTACCAGTCGCGTGAGGCGCCGAGCGATCGCGAGCCGGTCTCGCAGCTGGTGTTCGAGGGCCGCTTCGAGCCCTGAGTCCGCCTTGACAGGGCCGCCGGGCCCGCGAGAGTGTTAGTTGAGAGAAACGGCGTTCCGGTCACCGAAACATGCCCCTCGACGATGCAGTTGGCTTGGAGTCGGTCGATCTCGTGCTCGACCTGATCGAGCGGCTGGCCGCATCGCCGCGGCCGCTCGGTGTATCGGAGCTTGCGCGGGATCTGCACATCTCCAAGGCCCGCGCCCACCGCCACCTGCGCGCGCTGCTGCGGCGCGGCTATGCCCGGCAGGATCCCTCGACCGACCGCTATGAGATCGGCGCGCGACTGTTGCCGCTGGGCGAGATGGCCCGCGAGCGGTTCGGCGTGCTCGAGGCGATGCGCCCCGAGATGGTCCGCCTGCGCGAAGCGACCGGCCAGGCGGTGACCGCCTCGGTGCTCACCGACGGGGCGGTGACGGTGCTGGAAATGCTGCCCGGGCGCACGCTGATCGAGTTCGGCATCCGGCCCGGTGCGCGGCTCGAACTCACCGCCTCGGCGCACGGGCTTGTCGCGCTGGCGTTCGGACATGCGTCACTCCTCGACGGCGTCCTGGAGGGGCGCCAAGACGGCGCGGCGCTGCGGGCCGAAATCGCGACCGTGCGGCGGCAGGGCTGGGCGACCGCGCCCGATCGCGTGCTCGTCGGCGTGAACGCGTTGGCGGCGCCTGTGTTCGACCATCGCGGCGAGTGGCGCGCGGCGCTGGCGATCGTCGGCTCGAGCCAGCTGATCACCGGCGAGCCGTCGGCCGACCAGATCGCCGAGGTCACCAGCGCGGCGCGGCGCGCCTCGCTGCAGCTCGGATGGAGGGCCGCGGCCGCATGAGTTACTCCCCATGAGCTACTCCCTCGCGGTCGACATCGGCGGCACCTTCGTTGACGTGGTGCTGCGCGCGCCCGACGGCACGCTGACCATCGACAAGACCCTCACCACCCATCACGACTTGCTGGAGGGCTTCTTCCGCGCCGTCGATCTTGCGCTAGACAAGGCCAACGTCGAGCCGCAGTCGCTGACCGGCGTCGTGGTCCATGCCACCACCGTCGTCACCAACGCGCTGATCGAGCGGCGTGGGAAGGCGACGGCGCTGATCACCACCAAGGGCTTCGCCGATGTGCTCGCGATCCGCAACGAGCACCGCTACGAGATGTACGATCCGCAGATCGAGTTCGCCCCGCCGCTGATCCCTCGCGAGCTGACCTTCGAGCTCGACGAGCGGGTGCTGGCGGACGGGACGGTGCTCAAGGGCGTTGATGCGGCCGAAGCCGCGACACTTGCGGCGGCGCTGAAGGCGCGCGGCGTGGTCTCGGCCGCGGTGTGCCTGATCAACGGCTTCCGCAACCCGGTGAACGAGCAGGCGGTCGGCGCGGCGCTGCGAGCCGCCCTGCCCGGTCTGCACCTCTCGCTCTCGTCGTCGGTGGCGCCGCAGATCCGCGAATACCCGCGCGCCTCGACCACGGCGATCAACGCCTACGCCGCGCCGATCGCCCAGCCCTATCTGCACGGCATGGCCAAGCGCCTGGCCGAGATCGGCGCACCGAACCGGCCGCTGATCATGCTGAGTTCGGGCGGGGTGATCGGGGCCGAGACCGCCAGCCGCAATCCGGTGCGCATGATCGAGAGCGGTCCGGCCGCCGGGGCGCTGGCCGCGGCGCACTACGCGCGGCGGCTCGGCCTGGCGCGAATGATGTCGTTCGACATGGGCGGCACCACCGCCAAGGCCTGCCTGATCGAGGACGGCAAGCCGATGGTGACCGGCGCGTTCGAGGTCGATCGCAAGTACCGCTTCTGCGAGGGCAGCGGCATGCCGGTGACCGTGCCGTCGATCGACATGATCGAGATCGGCGCCGGCGGTGGCAGCATCGCCCACGTCGATGATCTCGGCCTCTTGAAGGTCGGGCCGCGCAGCGCCGGCTCGGAGCCAGGCCCAGCCTGCTACGGCCGCGGCGGGACCGATCCGACCGTCACCGACGCCGACCTGGTGCTGGGTCTGCTCGACGGCGACAACTTCCTCGGCGGCGACATGGCGCTGGACCGCCCCGCCGCCGAACGGGCCATCGCCGGCCTGGCCGATGCGCTCGGCTGCGGACTCGCCGAGGCCGCGGGCGGCGTCTACCGCATCGTCGCCGAAGCCATGGCCGGCGCGGCGCGGGCGCACGCCACCGATCGCGGCGTCGATCACCGCGGCCTGGCGCTGCTGGCGTTTGGCGGCGCGGGGCCGGTGCACGCCTGCGCCGTCGGCGAACTGCTGCAGAGTTCGGCGGTGATCTTCCCGCCGCAGGCCAGCGTGCTCTCGGCGGTCGGCACGCTGGTGACGCCGGTGCGCCTCGACCTGGTGCGCAGCGCGCTTGACCGCCTGGACGCGCTGGACTGGACCGAGGTCGACCGGCTGCTGGATGAGATGACGGCCGAGGGTCTGGCTTCGCTGGCGGAGGCCGGGTGCGCGCCCGAGACGGTGCGGCTCGGCGTCGGCGCCGACCTGCGCTACCACGGCCAGCAGAACGAGGTCACCGTGACGTTCGACCACGATCCGCGTCAACGGCGCGACCCGGAGGCGATCCGGTCCGCGTTCGAGGCCGCCTATCGGGCGCTCTATGGCGTGACACCGTCGCACGTGCCGATCGAGATCGTCAGCTGGCGGATGACGGTGCAGGGCCCCGAGATCGCCTTCGGCCCGCCGCCGAGCCTGAACCGAACCCCCGGCGCATCGAAGGGCCAACGAGAGGTCGCGCTGTGGGCGGCCGCCGGCCCGGCGAAGGTCTATGATCGCTCGGCGCTGGGAACAGGCCAGCAGATCGCCGGGCCGGCGATCGTCGAGGAGCGCGAGACGACGCTGGTGATCCCGCCCGGCTGGGGCGCGGTGGTCGACGAGCTTGGGTGCGTTGTGGCCAGGCAGGAGGATTGAGCATGGACGGCATCGAGCTGGAGATCCTCTGGTCCAACCTGATCGGCATCGTCAGCGAGCAGGCCAAGGCCCTGCAGCGCATCGCTTTCAGCCCGATCGTGCGCGAGGCCGGCGACCTCGCCAGCGGCCTGTTCGACGCCCGCGGCCGCATGGTCGCGCAGGCCAACACCGGCACGCCGGGCCACATCAACTCGCTCGCCGCAGCGGGCGAGTCGCTGCACCGGTTGTTCGACGGCAAGCTGGTCCCCGGCGACGTGGTGATCACCAACGACCCATGGATGTCGGCCGGCCACTTCTTCGACATCACCGTGCTGTGCCCGATCCACTGGAACGAGCGGCTGATCGGCTACATCGGCTCGACCATCCACCACACCGACATCGGCGGCTACGGCATCGGCGCCGGCGCGCGCGACATCCACGAAGAGGGCCTGTGGATCCCGCCCTCGAAGCTCTACGAGGCTGGCGAGCCCAATCAGCTGTTGCACGCCATCATTGGCCGCAATGTGCGCACACCGGACAATGTGTTCGGCGACCTGGCGGCGCAGGTGTCCGGCGGCCGCTCCTGCGGCGAGCGGCTGATCGCGCTCTGCCGGCGCCACGACCTGCAGGACATCGAGCACGTGGCCGACGAGATCATCGCCCGCTCGGAGGCGGCCACGCGCCGGGCGATCCGCGCCCTGCCGGCCGGCGTCTGGCACGGCGACTGCACCTTCGACGTGCCCGGCGGCGACATGATCGAGCTGAAGGCGGCGGTGCACATCGACAACCAGGCCGGCGAGGTGCTGATCGACTTCGCCGGCAGCTCCGGCGCCAGCCCGCTCGGCATCAACGTGGTGATGAACTACACCCACGCCTACGCCACCTTCGCCGTGCGCAGCTGCCTCAATCCCGAGCAGCCGAACAACTACGGCTCGCTGGCGCCGATCAAGGTCGCGGCGCCCAAGGGCTCGATCGTCAACGCCGCCTACCCCTCGCCGCTGAACGCCCGCCACGTGGTCGGCATGTTCGTGCCGATGCCGATCCTGAAGGCGCTGCACCAGGTGATGCCGGAGAGGGTGCTCGCCGAAGGCTCAGGCGCGGTCTGGACCATGCAGATCCAGGGCAAGCGCGCCGATGGCGAGGCCTTCACCTCGTCGATGTTCAACTACTCGGGCGGCATGGGCGCGCGGGCGACCAAGCCCGGCCCCAGCGCCACCTGCTATCCCACCGGCGTCGCGGCGGTGCCGGTCGAGATCCTGGAAGCTTCGCTGCCGATCGTGTTCGACCGGCGCGAGCTGCGGCGCGGTTCCGGCGGCAAGGGCAGATCGGCCGGCGGCGACGGCCAGGTGATTGCCTTCCACATGCGCACCGACCAGCCGTGGCTGCTCAACGCCGTGCCCAGCCGGCTCGACCGCGGGCCGGACGGCTTCGACGGCGGCGAGCCCGGCGCGGCGGGCCGGTTCCTGGTCAACGGGCAGCCGGTGAGCCAGGCCGGCAAGATGACCATGAAGGCCGGCGATCACGTGCTGCTGGAAACGCCGGGCGGCGGCGGGTTCGGTAGGGCTTAGCAACGTGCGCGGTTTTCAGGTTGATGGCAGGCAAGCCCTAATCCCCTCCCCCCTGCGGGGAGGGGGCAGGGGGTGGGGGTGCGAGCTCGGTGCGGCCCGTGAAGGCGCCTCAACGGCCATCGCTGAGCTGGCGCCCCAACCCCTGACCCCTTCCCGCAAGGGGAAGGGGAGGTGCGCGCCTGGCAAGCGCCGCGCGGTCGCTTAAAGGAGCTGAGCAGATGGATATCCACGCGATCGATTGGAGCCAGACGCCCTGGGAGCCGGTGCGGGCCGGGGTCGAGCGCAAGGCGTTCTCCGGCGAGGGCGCCACGGTCTCGCTGAACCGGCTGCAGCCCGGGCATGAACCCCGGCCGCACGATCACCCGCATGAGCAGATCGTCTACATCATCGCCGGCGTGATCGATTTCCACATCGAGGACACCGTCACCCGTCTAGGCCCCGGCGGATTGCTGGTGGTGCCGCCGAACGCGCGGCACTGGGGCGAGGTCGTCGGCGACGAGCCGGTGCTGAACCTCGACGTCTTCACGCCCAAGCGCGCCGAATACGCGGCCTGAGAAGAGGGAACGACGATGGCCTATCCCCACACCCTGATCTTCGTCGACCTCGCCTCGGACGATCCGGCGGCGGCCGGGAAGTTCTATTCCGAGGTGTTCGGCTGGCGCGACGACGACCGGCCGCTGGGCGTCTATCATCGCATGGTCCCCGGAGGGAACTTCCTCAAGGGCGATGGGAGCGAGAGCGAGATCGGCAACCTGCACCTCGGCATCTTCAAGGCCGACAACGCCCGCCCCCATCCGGAGCCCGCCGGCGTCGAACCGCGCTCGCTGAGCGAAGGCGGGCGCAAGCCCCGGGTCTGGATCCTGGTCAGCGACGACGAGCCGGTGGACGCCATCTTGGACCGGGCGGTCGCGCGCGGCGCCAAGATTCTCTGGCGCAACCACTATTGGGCGACATTCAACGGCTTCAATCACGCCTTCGCCGACCCCTGGGGCAATGAGATCATCCTCTGGGGCAAGGCCGGCCCCGAGCCGAAGATCCCCGCCGGCTACACCTCCGAATAGCCGCCGGCGCTCGCCGCTTCCCTACGGGTAGTCCTGACATTTCAACGCTTTCTGCGATGCGGTGGCTTGCGGACGGTCGCAATCGCGTACAAAGTCGCATTCGCATCAACAAATGGCTCTGCACACTGAAATTTCAGAGCGCGTGAATGCGGAGGCGACCGGTGGTGGAGCAGTATCGAACGGGCCACGAGGCCGGGTTCAGCAGCATCGAAGCGTCCGGCAGCCTGGTCGGCTGGGCGCCCGAGCTGCAGAAGGCCAAGGTCTACGAACAGATCCTGCTCGACGTGATCCTGGGCGAGCTGTCGCCCGGCAGCCGGCTGGACGAGCAGGCGCTCGTCCGCCGCTACGACGCTGGTTTGGCCGGCGTACGCGACGCGCTTGGCCGGCTGGCGCTCGAGGGCTTGGTGGTGCGCCGCCCGCGCGCTGGGACCACCGTGGCGCCGCTGGATCTGCTGGATGTGCGCCAGGCGTTCGATGCGCTGCGTCTGATCGAGCCGCACTGCGCCGAGCTCGCCGCCCAGAACGCGACGCCGGCCGATGTCGCCGCGCTGCGCCAGGCGTTCGTCGGCGCCGAGGACGCCGCGCGCGCCGCCGATTCACGCGCCCTGATCGGGATGGACCAGCGGTTCCACGCCGCGCTGGCGCTGGCGACGCGCAACCTGACCTTGGCCAAGATCGTCATTCCGCTGCAGCACAAGGCCTCGCGGTTCTGGGCCTACTCCATGACCGAGGACACCGCCGACGAACGGATCGAGGAGGTCAGGCGCCATCGGGCGCTGGCCGAATGCATCGCCGGCGGCGACGTCGAGGCGGCGCACGACGCGATGCTGGAGGTGCTTGGCGCCTTCTTCGGCAACCGCGTCAACGCCGGTCGCCACGGCGCGGCTAAGTCCGTGGACTGACATGAGCCGACGCGCCCACTCCGCCGCGCTTGACGCGAGAATGGGCGCCGCACGCGGCGGTGTGAACGGTCAGTTGTCATCGGTCACATTTTCTGTGAAATTTCAGAGATCGGTTTGACGAGGCGCCGCGGCGCCGGGACGGTCTCTGCCAGGACGACAAGTCAGGGGATTTCAGCACACGCCTTGGGGCGTCGGCTGGTGAAGCGGGGGCGGCCATGTCCAAACAAATACTGTTGTTCGCAAGCGTCTCGGGTCTGGCGATCGCCGGCGCCGCGCACGCGGCAGACCCGGCGCCGAAGACGACCACGACGTCCGTCTCAGAGGTGGTGGTCACCGCCGACAAGGTCGGCCTTCTGGAACGCCGGCCCAGCACGACTGTGTTCGGCCTCTCCAAGCCGCTGATCGAGACGCCGCGCGCCGCCTCGGTGATCACCGACACCAACATCCAGCGCTATGGCATCCAGACCATCGACCAGCTGACCACGGTGGCGCCGGGCACCTTCACGGCCAGCTTCTATGGCGTCGCCGGCACACTCAACGTGCGGGGCACCCTGGCGGAGAACTACTTCGAGGGCTTCAAGCTGCTCACCAACTGGGGCACCTTCACCACCCCGGTCGGCGACGCCTCGCGCATCGACATCGTGCGCGGACCGCCCTCCCCGATCTACGGACCCGGCTTCGTCGGCGGCCTGCTGAACTTCATTCCGAAGTCGGCCAGCGACTCGGGCGCCTATCTGACGGCCCCGACCGCTGAGGTCGACTACACCGCCGGCAGCTACCAGAAGAACAACGTCACCGGCCAAATCGGCCTTCCCGTCAGCGCCGGCATCCTCGACGGCGGCATCTACGCATACGGCGAGTACGACAACTCCCACAGCTTTTACAACGGCATCCATCCCGTGCACGAGATGGGCGAGGTCTCGGCGCGGTTCGACCTGCCCGATGGTTGGAAGTTCGCCGCCGACGTCAGCTACTACCATTCGACCGGCGATGTGCAGACGGCGGGCTGGAACCGGGTGACGCAGAACCTGATCAACAATCAGACCTACATCACCGGCCACAACAGCGCGCTCACCAACACCCCTGGCGTGCCGTACCTGACCCCCGCCCAGGCCTCGCCGACGGCGCCGTTCTATCCGTTCGACTTCAACGCCTGCGGCGATGCGGGCATGGCCTGCGGGTTCTTCGGCTTCTACGGCGGCCCGCCGCTATCCAACTTCCCGCTCGACACCGGCGTCGGCACGGCCAAGCTCAGCCCGCACGACGTCTACGTCAGCAGCCAGGACTTCTCGCAGACCTCGACGCCGACCGCCTATGTCGGGCTCAGCAAGAGCCTGCCGTGGGCCGACAGCACCTTCAAGCTAGAGGCGTTCTACAACTCGCTCGAGAACAAGCGTTACGTCAGTTACGGCTTCCCGGCGTGGGCCCGCGGCACGGCCATCGAAGGCCGGGCGAGCTATGACTTCAAGCTGTCGAGCCCCGACGACGCGGTCTCGGCCGACACCATCGTCGGCGTCTCGGAGCGCTACGACTACAGCCGCAACATGGAATCGTTCGACAGCGGCCTGATCGCGCTGGACCGCCGGGACCTGACGGTGGGCGCGACGCCGACCGACAGCCTGTGCAACCCCTTCACCATCGGCGACACCAACGACGAGGGGGCGTTTGGGGGCCTCAACTGCATGGGCTGGGAGACCGATGTGCACACCACGTGGTTCGACACCGGCGAGTTCTTCACCACCGACCTCAGCTTCCAGAAGAAGCTCGACGTGATCCTCGGCGGCCGGCTCGACGAGTACAAGGTCAACAGCGTCGACACTGGCATCCTGGATTTCGACTATCTGGGCGCGACGCCGGACCACACCCCGCTCAGCGTGTCGAAGACCGAGCCGACCTACACCGTCAGCGGCACCTACAAGCTGGGCTGGGGGCTGATGCCATACGCCACCTACGCCCACACCGCCGCCCTGGAGTTCGACCAGATCAGCGACATCACCACCAACCTGCTCCAGAATGGCGGCTGGGTGCAGTATTCCACGCTCGAGGAAGCCGGGGTGAAGTTCCAGGAGCTGAATGGAACCCTGGTGGGCTCGCTGGACTACTACCACCAGACCCGGCCGCAGCTTCAGGGCGGCGGAACCGGCGTGCCCGCCAACGTCGTCAACACGATCGGGTCGGGCACAGAGCTGGAGATCCGTTGGGTCGCCACCCAGAACTTCAGCTTCACCTTCGCCGGGAACATGCAGCACACCACCGTGCAGGGCCCCGACAAGTCGTTCGCCTACCTGCCGGCCGCCACGGTCTGCGGTAACAACATCACCTGCCTCACCAACACCTACGGCGGCCAGTTCATCACCTTCAACTTCAGCTCGATCCCCGGCCGCTCCGGCAGCTACGAGTACATGGCGATCCCGCACGGGGTGGCGAGCCTCTACGGCAACTACGTGTCCGACAGCTATGACTGGGGCAAGGTCGGCCTGACCGCCGGCGTGCAGCATACGTCGTTCACGTCCGGCACCGTGCCCAACGCGGTGATCTATCCGGCGTACTACCTCGTCAACATGTCGGCGTTCTATCAGTACAAGAACTTCGAGGTCGACCTGAACATCGATAATCTGTTCAACAAGCTCTACTTCACACCCGATGCGGACACCTACGTGAACATGGGTGTGCTGCCGGGCGTTGGCCGGGAATTCTTCGTCACTTTGAAGGGTCGCTTCTGAAGTTCTAGTATTCAACGCGGGCGTCTCGCCAAGGCGAAATGTCCGGAAAGGTCGTTCAATGCCGAAGTTCGAGTGGCGACCGTGGCTGTTGGTTGGCGCGTTCAGCGCGGTGCTGTTTCTGATCACCGCCGGCACCTACAACGCCCTGGGCGTCGTGCTGCCGAACATGGTCAAGGAAGAAGGCTGGAGCTGGACCGAGGCCGGGTTCGGTTTCACCCTGCTGGGCGCGGCGACCGGCGCCTCGTCGATGCTGCCGCAATATCTGATCCGCAGGGTCGGCGTGCAGATCACGCTGCTCTGCGGCACGGCGGTGATGGCGCTGGGCTTCCTGTGTCTGGCCGAGACCCACGGCGTGGCGCTGTATTTCATCGGAGCGGCCTGTTGCGGCGTCGGCTACCAGATGATGGCGCTGATCCCCGGCACGCACGTGCTCGCGGCGGTGTTCAAGCACCGCGCGATGCCGTTTGGGATTTACTTCACTTCGGCGGCGCTTGGCGGGGTCGCCGGGCCGTTCGTGGTGTTCGCGGTGATGCACGTTGCGCACGACCACTGGCGGGTGTTCTGGCTGACGCAGATGATCGGCGCGATCGCGGTCGGCGCGCTCTGCGCCCTGGTGGTCGGTGGGCCGGCCCAACTCGTCCGCGATTCCGCCCGCACCGACGCCGAACTCGCCGATGAGACCGCCCATGACGGACGCTCAAAGGTCTATCGCACGCTGACGGACTGGACGCCGCGCGACGCCTTCCGCACGCCGCAGTTCTACATCCTGCTGGCGGCCTACTTCGGCCACCTGCTGATCGGGGTGACCGTCGCCAGCGTCTCGGTGGCCCACCTCACCCAGCGCGGCGTCACCGCCACGGTGGCTGGGACCATGCTCAGCATCGAGGCGCTGATGCAGATGGCCGGACGCACCCTCGGCGGCCTGATCGGCGACCTCATCGACCCGCGCTACCTGCTGATGTTCGCGCTGGTCGGGCTGATCGTCGGCTCTGCAGCGCTCAGCGTCGCCAACGACTATCCGATGATGCTGCTCTACGCCGTTGGCAGCGGCCTCGGCTTCGGTCTGACGCTGCTGGCGGTCACCGTGCTGCTGCTCAACTACTACGGCCGCCGGCACAATCTGGAGATCTTCGCCGTCACCTGCCTGATCGGCGCGGTCTCGGCGCTGGGCCCCACCATCGGCGGCGGACTGCGCGACCTGACCGGCAGCTTCGTCACGACCTTCCAGCTTTTCGCCGGCGTCATCGGCCTGATACTGGTCGCCGTGCTGTTCATGCGGCCGCCGCGGCCCCGACCTTCGCTCGGCGGCGCAAGTCCGGAACCCGCCGGCCGCCTGGCCCCGGACTCCGTCTAGGAGGAGCGCACCCATGGGAGAGAACAGGCACGAATACGGCGTCTTCCTTCCGGTCGCCAACGGCGGCTGGATCATTTCCTCGACGACGCCGCCGCTGGACGGGCTGTGGAAGCAGAACCTGGCGGCCGCGGTCACGGCCGACGAGGTCGGCATGGATTTCGTCATGTCGATGGGCAAGTGGCGCGGTTTCGGCGGGGTGACCAACCACTGGGGCACCCAGATGGAGTCGCTGACCATGATGGCCGGCATCGCCCCTGCAACGAAACGGGTGAAGCTCTGGGCCACAATCCATCCGCTGCTGCAGAACCCGGCGGTGGCGGCCAAGATGATCACCACGCTCGACCACATCTCCGGCGGCCGCGCGGGCCTCAACATCGTCGCCGGCGCTTACCGCGGCGAGTTCGACCAGATGGGGGCGTGGGACGACAACCTGAGCCACGACGATCGCTACACGCTCGCCGAAGAGTGGACGATGCTGATCAAGCGGCTGTGGAGCGAGCCCAGCGTCAGCTACGAGGGCAAGTTCTTCCAGTTCAAGGACTGCGAATCCAACCCCAAGCCACTGTCGCGTCCCAGGCCTGAGCTGATCTGCGCGGGGATGTCCGACCGCGGTTTCGACTTCGCCGTGCGCGAGGCCGACGCCTGCTTCATCGGCGGGCGGACGGCCGACGAACGCCGCAACGCCAGCCGGCGGGCCAAGGCGGTCGCCGAAAAATACGCCAAGTCGATCAAGACCTACGCCATGTGCACCGTGGTCTACGCCGAGACCGACGCCAAGGCCGAGGCGCTGGTCGAGCATTACCGCGAAGGCGTCGATATGGGCGCGGTGATCGAGATGCTGAAGAGCTGGGGCCTGGCGCCCGAGCGGCTGAGTGATGTCGCCAAGCAGCAGGGGGCCTTCATGACCCAGACGGCGGTTGGCTCGCCAGCCACCTGTGCGGACGAGATCGAAGAGTTCGTCCAATACGCCGAGCTCGACGGGCTGATGCTGATCTTCCCGGACTATGTCGAGGGCCTGAAGATGTTCGGCGCCGACATCCTGCCGGGCCTGCGGATGGCGACGGCATGAACGACGCCGCGCCCCGCGCCGGCCAGGCAGCCGCGCAGGCGCCCTCCGACGGCCTCGCCGCCTGGATCGCGCCCGGCCGCACGGCGGTCCTGGTGATCGACATGCAGGTCGACTTCGCCTCGCCTGAAGGCGCGCTGGGCGGGGTAGTCGACCTGAGCGCCGTGCCGGCGGCGCTGGCCGCGGCCGGGCGCCTGGTCACCGCGGCGCGGGCCAACGGCGTGCCGGTGGTGTTTGTCGGCCTGCAGACATCGCCTGAGGCCGACTCCGCCGCCTGGTCCGAGCGCATGCGCCGGCGTGGCGGCGATCCGGACGCGGAGAACGGTCTCTGCCGCGAGGGCACGGCCGGCGCGGCGTTCGTCGGGCCGACGCCGCGTCCCGGCGAAGTCGTCGTGCCCAAGCTGCGCTACAGCGGCTTCTTCCGCACCGATCTCGACATCCAGCTGAAACGCCTGGGGGTCGACACCCTGGTGATCTGTGGCCTGACCACGGAGTGCTGCGTCGATTGCACGGTCCGGGACGCGTTCCACCTCGACTATCAAGTGTTCATCGCGCGGGACGCCTGTGCGGCCTACGATCCGGCGTTGCACGATGGGGCGTTGCAGAGCCTGGAGCTGAACTGCGCGTTCCTGACGACCGCCGACGAGGTCGCCGCGGCGTGGGTGGAGGCGAGTTGAGCATGGACGGCGATTTCTCGGAGCTGAGTGGGGCGGTGCTAGCCGGCGTCGACGTCGCCGATCGCGAGCGGCTGGCGGCAGCGATCGACGAGACCGAACTGGTCGAGCTGGCGCTCCAGCTCGCCAACATCCCCAGCCCCGCTGGGCACGAGAAGGCGGCGGGCGACTTCGTGTTCGACTGGCTCGATAAGGAGGGCTTCTCGCCGCGCCGGATCGGCGCGACGCCGGATCGCTCGAATATCATCGGCACCTATGGCGGCCAGGGGATCGGCGGCGGGGGCAACCTGCTGTTCACCGCCCACCTCGACACCGAGGCGCCGACCTGGGAACCGGACCTCGACGCCTACAAGTACCGCCCGTCGACGCTGAAGAACCGCGAGTGGCAGGAATGCTGGCTCGAGGACGGCATGCTCTACGGCTATCCGATCGCCAATGACCGCGGCCCGATGAGCTGCTTCCTGATGGCCGGCAAGGCGCTGAAGCAGGCCGGCTTCGAGCTCGACGGCGCGCTCTATCTCACCGCCTGCCCCGGCGAGATCGGCCCCGAGCCGATCGAGGAGCATCGCGGCGTCGACTACATGGGCAAGGACATCGGCGCCCACTACCTGTTCCACCACGGCGGCGTCGCCCCCGACTTCGCCATCGCCGCCGAGGGGTGCGACTTCGGCCTGACCTGGGTGGGCTGCGGCTATTCGGTGTGGCGGATCAAGGTGTTGGGCGAGGCGGTGTTCACGCCTCTGCTCACCACGCCGGAGGACCCCTACGAACACCCCAACCCGATCTACCGACTCGGCAAGGTGATCGCCGCCCTGAACCGCTGGGGTCGGGCCTACGAGATCGCCCATCGCTACGAGAGCGCCGGCGGCGTCGCGGTGCCGAAAGTGCAGATCGCGGCGGTGCGCGGCGGCATTCCGTTCGAGTTCGGCGCCGGCACCGAGGTGGTGAACCTCTACCTCGAAGTCGGCCTGACGCCGCGCCAGCACGCCGGCGAGATCCTGCACGAGCTGCAGCGGCTGGCCGTGCAGGAAGGCTGGGGCGAGGTCGAGATCGAGCCGGTGGTGGTGCGTCACGGCTTCGAGGCCGACGCGGCCCGCGTCGCCCCGCTGGTGGGGGCCGTGGACGCCGCGACGCGGCTGACGCTGGGCGCGCCGGTGCAGCGCGCGGCGCCGGTGTTTTCCAGCATGTGGCGCGACCACAACGTGTTCAACATGCAGCGCATTCCGGCGATCACCACCGGGTTCAAACGCTGGCGGCCCCGCCCGAAGGATCTCGCCGACAGCGCGCTGATCTACGCGTTGACGGCCCTGGCGGTCTGCGGCCGCGCCGACGGCGCCGCCCAGGCCAAGCGCTCGGTTCCGGTCTATGGTGAAAACCCGTTCGGCAAGAGCTGAGGGAATGACGTCGTCAGCCGCCCAGATTGTGTCATCCCGGACAAGCCGCGTAGCGGCGCCGATCCGGGATCTACTTCGCGCCGGCGGCGGCGAGCAGATCCCGGATGAGTCCGCTGGGCGGCTCTCCGGGATGACATAGAAAGGGGGCCGGCGATGCATGGGACGACGCGGCCGCCAGGCGCCCGCCAGAGGAGTGAAACATGAGCTACGAGGTCCTGGAGGTTAAGCCGCTCACCTTGCGCATCGGCGCGGAGATCGGCGGGGTCGACCTCACCAAGCCGCTGTCGAACCGGCAGACCAGCGAGCTGCGCGACGCGATCGCGGACTACCAGGTGATCTTCTTCCGTGACCAGCCGCTGGATCACGAGAGCCACATCCGCTTCGGCCGGGTGTTCGGCGATCTCGCCATCCACTCCGGCGTCGCCGGCCTGGAGGATTACCCGGAGGTGATCCAGATCCACGCCGACGAGACCTCCAAGAACGTGCCGGGAGAGAACTGGCACTCGGACCTCACCTGCGATCCGATCCCGCCGATGGGCTCGATCCTCCACCTGCACACGGTGCCCGAGGTCGGCGGCGACACCATGTTCGCCAGCATGTACGCGGCCTACGACGCGCTCTCACCGAAGATGAAGGCCTATCTGGAGGGGATGCAGGCGGTGCACGACGGCGAGCACGTCTACCGGCCGCTGTTTCCCGATGTGGACAAGAAGTACAACACCTCGATCCACCCGATCATCCGCACCCACCCGGTGACCGGCAAGAAGAGCATCTTCGTCAACTCGTCCTACACCACCGAGATCGTCGGGGTGTCGAAAGACGAGAGCGACGCCATCCTGGGCTATCTCTACAAGCACGTGATGAACCCGAACTTCCACGTCCGCTTCCGCTGGCGGCCGCACTCGGTGGCGTTCTGGGACAACCGCTGCACCCAGCACCTGGCGGTCTGGGACTACTTCCCGCAGACGCGCTCCGGCTATCGGGTGACGGTCGCCGGCGACGCCAAGCCGGTGTGAGCCGGCTGACTCCCGCGCAAGCGGGAAAAAATGAAGATTGTCCACGAACAACACGAAGGGTCACGAACGGGTCAGCGCCAACCGACGCTCATCCTGCCTTGTTCGTGTGTGTTCGTGTTGTTCGTGGACCAATCCTTGCTGACTCGCCTCCGCTCCAGCATTGCAGAATAGACTTGGTCCCTGCTCTCGCGGGGAAAGACGGACACTGGGACCTAGTGGGCGGCGCCGCGTGAACTCCTCTCAGCCCAGAACCGCTACGATCGTGCTGTCGGTCGCCGCGGTGGTGATCGCCATGGCGGCGTTCCAGGCGGCGGCGTCGATCGCCAAGGGGCTGTTCGGCGAGGTCGGGCCACAGGGCGCGGCGGCGCTGCGAGTGGCGCTCGGGGCGGCGCTGCTGGCGGCGATGTTCCGACCGTGGCGCGCGCGGCCGGCGGCCGCCGCCTGGCGCTCGATCCTGGCCTACGGGGTCGCGCTCGGGGTGATGAACACCCTGTTCTACACCGCGCTGGCCAGCATCCCACTGGGCGTTGCGGTGACGCTGGAGTTCAGCGGACCGCTGGCGGTGGCGGCGATCTCGTCGCGGCGGCCGATCGATTTCCTGTGGATCGCGCTGGCCGCGACGGGCCTGGTGCTGATCCTGCGCCCGTCCGGTTCGCCGGGCGGCGCGCTGTCGCCGGTCGGGGTGGCGTGCGCGCTGGGCGCCGGGGTCTGCTGGGCGCTCTACATCGTATTCGGCCGGCGCGCCGGGGCCGAGCATGGCATGCAGACCACCGCGCTGGGCATGCTGGTGGCGGCGGCAGTCGTGGTCCCGATCGGGGCGATGCGGGCCGGCTCGGCCCTGCTGGCGCCCCACGTACTTCTGATCGGCCTGGCGGTCGGCTTCCTGGGAACCGCCCTGCCCTACGCCCTGGAGATGTTCGCCCTGACCCGGCTGCCGGCGCGCACCTTCGGCACGCTGATGAGCCTGGAGCCGGCCATCGGCGCCCTGACCGGTCTGGCCTTGCTGCACCAGGTGCTGACCCTGGCCCAGTGGCTGGCGATCGCCGCGGTCGTCGCCGCGTCGGCCGGCGCGGCGGCGACCATTCGCACGAAGACGCCGCCGGCGATGGCGGAGCTTTAGTCGAACCGGGTCGAGAGGCTGAGCTCGGCCCACTGGCCGATCTCGGCCTGGAAGCGGGCCATGTGGCGGGTGGCGTAGAGCATGGCGTCGGCGCCCAGCAGCAGTTGGCGCGGCGGGTCGGCGGCGTCGACCACCGTCAGGATGGCGGCAGCGACCTTGGCCGGGTCGCCCGGTTCGTGTCCGGCGTGGTCGGCGAGGATTGCCCGCGCCTGGCGCCCCGGCCCACCCTCGTAGTCGTCGATCAGGCCCTGGGTCTGGCGCAGCGAGCGGCCGGCGTAGTCGGTGCGCATGCCGCCCGGCTCGATGTTGATGACCTTGATGCCCAACCCCTCGACCTCGTCCGCCAGCGTCAGCGCCGCACCCTCTAGCGCCCATTTGCTGGCGCAGTAAACGCCGGTGCCGGCCCAGGTCGCGACGCCGCTCACGGAGGTGATGTTGACGATCCGTCCGGCGCGGCGCGCGCGCATGGCCGGGAGCACCGCCTGGATCAGCGCCAGCGGCGCGAACACATTGACCTCGAACTGGGCGCGGATCTCGGCGAGGCTGGCCTCCTCGACCGCGCCGACCAGGCCATAGCCGGCGTTGTTGACCAGCACGTCGATGTCGCCCAGCGCCCCTGCAGCCGCTTCGACCACCGCGCCGATGGCCGCCGCGTCGGTCAGATCAAGCTTGAGGCCGTGGGCCCGGCCGGGCGCCAGCGCCTCTAACGCCGCCAGTTGGTCGGCGCGGCGCACCGTGCCGGCGACGCCGTCGCCGCGCGCCAGCGCCGCTGCGGCCAGCGCGCGGCCAAGACCCGATCCGACGCCTGTGATCAGCCAGTTCATCAGCGAACTCAGTAGGGCTTGTCGCCCTTGACCCAAAGCCGGTGCATCACCCGGAAGTACTGGGTGTCGTCGTAGAGCGTGCCGGTGTGCAGGGTGCAGCGGTTGTCCCACATCAGGAGGTCGCCGACGCGCCACTTGTGGCGGAAGACGAACTCGTCGCGGGTGGCGAAGGCGATCATCTCCTCGACCAGCGCCACCCCCGCCTCGTCCGACATGCCGATCACGCCCTTGACCGTGCCGGTGGAGGGAAACAGCGCCTTGCGGCCATCGGCCGGATGCGTGCGCACCAGCGGATGGAACACGTCGGGGTTCTCGCGCAGCAAGTGCTCCGGCGGGTCCTCCATGCGGTTGTACTCACGCGTGGCCATGAAGTGGCGCCAGCTGTGGTGGACGATCTTGCCGTCCAGCTCAGCCTGGCGCTGTGGCGAGAGCGCGTTCCAGGCCTTGCAGCAGTCGGCGAGCAGGGTGTCGCTGCCCTCGGGCGGAACCTCGACCGCGTAGAGCATCGTGCTCATCACCGGCTCGGCCTTGTAGGAATAGTCGGTGTGCCAGCCGATGCCGTCGTTGTGGGCGCCAATTGGTTTGCCGCGCTCGTCGAGGCGGTTGGAGAGGATGTAGATCTTCGGGAAGCCCGGCAGGGTGTTCTCGACCAAGGTGTGGTCCTCCGCCTCGCCGAAGCGGCCGATGAAGCGCATCAGGTCGGGCGGCGACAGCGATTGGTCGCGGAGCAGAATGGCGCCGTGGCGATGGAAGGTGGCGACCACGCCGTCGAGCGCCGCATCGTCCGCCTGCTTCACATCCACATCGAGGATCTCGGCCCCGAACCCGGGCTTCAACTCGCGGATTCTGGGCAGGACGGCGGTGGTCATGGCTCGGGCCTCGGGTAGTTTCGGCCGCAAGCCTAATGCGGCTGGCGGACACTGTCTTGCCCCCCCGCGCCCGGCCCTTTGACCGATTGTCCCGACCGGCGGGGCCGAGCCGACGAAGGCGAAGTAATTAACCGCGGAGATCGCGGAGATCACGGAGGCGCGGCGCTCTTCTCCGCGCCCTCCGCGATCTCCGCGGTTCGACTTTGGTGCGCCTGCGGCGCGCGCCGATATCACCGAGCCCGCGGCGCCCAATCGAGTGGCGGGAGAGCGCTGGGCAAGTCGTGGTGCGCGTCGGAGCAAGACTCGGCCGACGCTGGGGGCTAGGTTTCCATCGGCTAGGGAGACTTGGGGACCATGCCAGGCGATACCTTGAGCGACGCCTTCTTCGACAGTTTCGCCTCCTCGACGCTCGGCCTCGACCGGGCGGAGACGCTGCCGCCGGCCTGCTACACCGATGGCGCCTTCTACGAGTTCGAGAAGGAGGCGCTGTTCAATCACGAATGGCTATGCGTCGGCCGCGAGTCGTGGGTCGGACAGCCCGGCGACTACTTCACCACGCAGATCATCGGCGAGCCGATCATCGTCGCGCGCACCCGCCAGAACGAGCTGAAGGCGATGTCGGCGGTGTGCCAGCACCGGGCCATGCTGGTGGCCGAGGGCCGCGGCAACACCCGCGGCTTCATGTGTCCCTACCACCATTGGGTCTATGGCCTGGACGGCAAGCTGGTGAACGCGCCGGCGATGGAGCGCACCTGCGACTTCGACAAGAAGTCCATCCGCCTGCCGACGTTCAAGCTGGAGACCTGGCTCGGCTTCATCTTCATCAACTTCGACGCCGAGGCGTCGCCGCTGGCCCCGCG
>Ga0209415_10003595_pt1 | contig 28818 bp, 27 predicted proteins | sample PeaSoiSIISIP2007_FD_187696 | JGI IMG/M metagenome (GOLD analysis project Ga0209415, IMG submission 187696) | Peat soil microbial communities from Weissenstadt, Germany - SII-SIP-2007 (SPAdes) (version 2) | ecosystem: Environmental > Terrestrial > Soil > Wetlands > Peat | place: Germany...
TATCGCAGAGCTTCCGCCGAACCGCCAGCTTTATGACACAGTAGTACTAGTTGCCTGTAACAATGAGATAGTGAGCATGACGGTTCATATAACCACACGGGCGGAATGACTTCGTGAATAAATGCACTACCACTTCGACCGTTACAGGCCACTAGTGAATAGGTTTCAGACTTCCCGTGGGGTTGGGGAAAATCAGTCCGCGTGACTCGGTTCCGGCGCGAGCGCCGGGGTTGCGGTCTTTTGGTAGAGAAAGCGTTGGAAGCCGGCGAAAGCCTGGCCGATCTCTTCGGGCCGGCCCAGATCGGCGACGGCATCGGCAATGGCGCCGTATTTGAGATCGATTAGCGGTTTCAGCTTTTCCTGATCGAGTTGGTCCACGCCGACGTTTACATATTGCGAGAGCACGAAGTCGAGGAAGACGCGCTGCTTCGTGTTGAACTGGGTGCTTATGACGACCTTGGCGTTGGAGGCGCGCTCCTCTCGCGTGAGCGGCGGCAGAGCGTATGCGACATGGGCGAGGACGCCGAAGAGATCGCTCTTTTCCGCGTCGATGATTTTTTGCATCTCGACGAGTTGCGCGCCGCCGATGCCCTTCTCCGCCAAGCCGTCCAGCAGCTTCTTGCGCGTGTCCGGGGCGCTCCAGAGCCTGCGGAGTTCCGCTTCGTCTTTGAAGAAATCCGGCAGCTTGCCGAAGAGCATCTCCATGAATTGCTGCGCTGACATCGGCGTGCCGTCGGGATGCCAGAAGGTGGTGCACATCATCGACTGAATGGTGCGCGCCCTGCCGTCGGCCACCGGTACATGACATCGAACTGAACGTCGAATTTCGTGTGAAAAAACCGCAAGTGCTGCATTCGTCGTCGCGCTTCAAGGAGTTTGCGGGAAGGATTATTACCGGGTCTGCTCGAGGCTGAGCAGCCGCACGTCGCCGATGAAACTTTCAATGGTTTGCAGGTGTTGCTGTATCGATGACGGGAACTTACTGCGGAGAGGCTCGGGCACGACCAGCTGAACGCTGGCGTTAACCATTTCCTCAAACTGGCCGACCGAAACTCCTTCCTGGAGTGTGAGAAGATGCTTCTTCTTAATGCGCTCAGCTTCATTCAGGATCTGGCGCCAGCGGTCCTTGCAGGTGGTTTTGACCGCAAGCATACGGAGCTGCGTGTCGGAAAATATGGATTCTTGTATGCGGCTTCCGAGGGAAACAGGAAGTCAGGCCGTTTGCCGGCATCGGATTCGGGCTGATGGGCAAACTGCGTTCCCTCTTTTAGGCCTTCCTCAATGAACAGCCTGCGGGCATGAAGTTCGAGGGAACGGCCGGAGCGGGCTTTGCGGCGTTGCAGGACGGTCTGGGCGCGCGCGATGAACTCGTCCACCTTGCCGAACCCCGCCCGGATTGCCGGAAGCTCGATAGCTTCTTCGACGCTGCGGAATATCTGAAACTCGCATTCCCGGCGGCGCATAATTCGCCGGTCTGGAGGCAGGCTGTTGTCGGACCGCAACTCCACGGTTTTATCGATGATTTCTTCTTCGGATGGAAAATGCTGAAGCCACGCGGCCGGAATCTCGTCACGCTGGAGCCAGCAGTTCGCACGGACATGCGCACGAGCCGGAAAATCCCGAGGCGCTATTCCAGCATCGGCGGACCAGATGACAGCGTGGCCAGGCTCGACGGGACCGATTCTCTCTTCGACGAAATCCTCTTCGGTACCGTCACGGCACACCCACACGTGGCATTCGCTCGCGGAACCGTTGCGTCGCGTCCGGAAGGCAAATTTCGCGAGGCTCCCGGCGCCGCCGTCCTGATAACCCTGCGCCGGCTGCCGGTTGAACTCTGAACTGAAACTCCGATGCGGAGCCACGGCCTATTCTCTAATAAGCCCGCAGCCCGGTCGAATTCCGTCCTGCTTGTCTAGCTTTAGGCGTTGACTCCAGATCCATCTCGGCAGCTACCCGTAGCGAGCTTGAGTGTCGTTGAGGTGCAGCGCATCATGGCGCGCATGCCTAGTCGGGTTAACTGGTCGCCGGTGGAATTGCTCGTAGCATTTCGTCTTTACTGCCGGATGCCGTTTGGCAGACTTCACCAACGCAACCCCGAAATCGTTGAACTTTCATCAAGGCTCGGCCGCACGCCATCAGCGGTTGCGATGAAGGCATGCAACTTTGCGAGTCTCGACCCGGTGCAAAGAGCGCGAAACATCAAGGCTCTGGAGAATGCTAGCCAAGCCGATCGGCGGCTGTGGGAGCGCTTCCAGCGCAACCCTGAGGAAGTCGCGTCCGAAGCCGAAGCCGCCTATGCCGAGGTTACGGGGCGAGATGCCCCGCGGCTGGAAACGGAGCTTGAGCCGCCAGAAGGGCCTTCCGAAATCTTGCGAATGGTGCGTACGCGCCGAGTACAGGCATTCTTTCGCGATGCGGTGCTGATTAGCTACGACAATCGCTGGGCCCTCTCAGAGATAGCCGTACCCGGCCTTTTGAACGCCAGCCACATTATCCCGTGGAAGGTGAAAGTCGAGCGCCGAGCCGATCCGCGCAACGGTATCGCGCTGAACGTGCTTTACGATCGGGCCTTTGACCGGGGACTTATCACCTTTGACACATCGTTGCGCGTTGTGCTTTCGCGGCAATTGTTAAAAGCTGTCGCGCCGCCGCCATTGCATCGCCAAGCGCTACTCGCCCTCGAAGGACGAAAATTGCGTCTTCCCAAGCGCTTTGCGCCCGATCCTGAAGCTATGGCGTATCATCGGGAGCACGTCTTCAGTGATCGATAGTCATCGATGGTACCAGAGCCTGCGAGGGTGGTCAGTAATTTTTAGGCATCGCTCTCAAGACTCTGCTTCCTCTTTTTCCTTCCCGCTCATCGTTGGGCACCAACAATATGGGCATCCCGTGCCGTCGCTTAGCGGCACAACCCAGTCATCGCAGATTACGCACCAACGCCGCTTCGCGATTTCCGCCTTCACGGGCACTTGTTCTCGCTCCTGCTCATTCGGCACGACGCCGATTCTGGGAAAGAACACCGTATTAACTCTTGGAAGATTGGTGCGATACTGGCACGACATGTCACGAGTGACAAGGTGACCTGCCGTCTGGTCGCACGAACTCGTCGGCGTTGCGTTGGAGGAAGCGGAAGGCGCTCTCTCCCGTGCGGATGGGGAAGTTTTGCTGGACCTCCTTGCGCTCCTTGCCGCCGAAGGGCGGATTGGCAAGGACCACCTCGACGCGGTCCTTTTCCTGAATGTCGGCGAGGTCTTGCGAGAGCGTGTTGGTGTGGATGATGTTGGGCGCGTCGAGACCGTGAAGAATCAGGTTCATGATCGCAATCACATACGCCAGCGACTTCTTTTCCTTGCCGTAGAAGGTGCGGTTCTGAAGCGTGGTCAGGTCCTTGACGGTGAGGCTGCTCGCGGCCTTCAGATAGTGGAACGACTCGCACAGGAAGCCCGCCGAGCCGCATGCGCCGTCGTAGATGCGCTCGCCGATCTGCGGGTTGTTGACCACCTTCACGATCGCGCGGATGAGCGGGCGCGGAGTGTAATACTCGCCGCCGTTGCGCCCGGCGTTGCCCATGTTTTTGATCTTGGCTTCGTATAGGTGCGATAGCTCGTGCTTTTCGGTCTGTGAGCGAAAGCGCAATTCGTCGATGTGGTCGATGATCTCGCGGAGGTTGTACCCGCTCGTAATCTTGTTTTTGATCTCGCCGAAGATTTCGCCGATCTTGTACTCGATGGTGTTCGGCCCGGTGGCCTTCTGCTTGAAGCCCTGGAGATAGGGAAAGAGCATGCCGTTCACGAAGTCGCAGAGGTCGTCGCCGCTGAGGGCCCGGTTGTGATCAAGTTTGCCGTCTGTGCCCTTCGGTGCGGCCCAACTTTCCCAACGGTAGGGCGGATCGAGGATGAAGGTGTATTTCCTGGATTCGAGTTCGGCCGCCATCGCGCGGTCCTGTTCGAGGCCGTCGAGATATTTCAGGAACAGCAGCCACGAGGTCTGCTCGATATAGTCGAGCTCCGTGGTGCATCCGGCCTCCTTGCGGAGGACGTCGTCGATGTTTCTGAATGCTTGCTCGAACATACGTGGAATTAGCTTACGCTAATGATGGCGACTAAGACCACAAGCGGTGATTCCGTTCGATTATCGGCTGCTGCGGGCGAAATCCACGACCGGCGCGATTGACAGCATCGTCCGTGGCATGAGCGGTACTCAATCAATGCGCCGATTTGAGTGCCGAAGTTTCAGTTTGGCTCTCGAAGGGGCTTGGATTGCCTCGCAGTCACCTATAGCTTTAGACCAACACGCCAATGTTGCGGATGCAAATTTCGGTTACTGTGGCCTCAATCACGCAGTGGCCTTGCGTACAATTCAATTCCATATTCGCGACCTCTCAGACCGCCGCGTTCCGACAGCGTATCGACATCGCATGGGTCCCGCTCATATCAAACAGCAACGACTGGCGTGGCGAGGGCCGCCACCGGCTCCGTGACGCAGAGCCCAAACCGAGGAATCCAATCCGGTGAGTGACAACAAGTCAGAAGGGGCGGGGGTGCCGGAAGTTCAACCGGAACGCTCGCGCACGGTTAATCCCGACGGCGAAGCGAAGGGCGAGATCGCGACGGTGCGAGAGTCGTCGCCGGCACCGGCGAAGGAGTCGCCATCGTTGAAGGAGTCGCCGCCGGCGGCGACCGTCTCCAACCCTGCCGATGGCGGGACGCAGGTCGCCAAAGAGAAGGCGGCCCGCGCCGACGCCGACGGCGGGGTGCAGGTTGCCAAAGAGAAGGCCGCCCGCGCCGATGAGCCAGAGCAAAGTCTCGGCACGTTCTTGATCGCGGCCCGCGAAGGTCGCGGTTTAACCACCGACGAAATCGTCCGTGAGACGCGGCTGCCGCATCATTATCTGCGCATGATGGAAACCAACGACTACTCGGAAATCTCCGATCAGCTTTATCTCGTTCCTTTTTTGCGCCGCTACGCCAGCTTTCTCGAGCTCGATCAGGAAGATGTCGCGATGCGCTTCGTGCGCGAGGTCCAGCGTGCCGACGGCAACCCCGGTCCGGCGCGGCTCGATCAACCGCTCGTCGCCGAACCCCGCCAGCATCGCGGATGGACCGGGGCGATCGTTGTCATTGGGTTACTCGTCATGGCGGCTAGTGTTTACGTTTACGAATCGAACCGGCATCGTCAGGTCAGCACCGATACCATGATGCCCCACGCGAGCGCAGGCGTCGCGACCGGCTCCGATACCGACGCTGATTCCCCTGCGCCACAGCCAGCTCGGTAGCGCGCAGTTTTCTCAACCACGCAGCCACTCAACAGAGATAGGCACGGCGAAAATCGTCCACCCGTACCGCGCCCTGCGTTTAGCGAACACACCCTGAAGTTCCTACGGCCGTCGGCATCGACGCGGCGGGACTGGCAGACTGCACGCGAACGGTATCGTCGCTCTGCAGTGCTTCGGCCCTTTCCGATTCCTTTACAGACTTCCAAATCGGCGGCTTAAGACTAAGATACCAGATAGTAACGCGCCACAGCGGTTAAGCCATCGCCTTTCGATTAACGTGACATCGATGGAATGAGAGCGGACGAAGGTGGCGCGATACACTCTGATGGAAGGTCTCACACCGATGAGCTCGGGCAGAATATTGCTGGCCGCGATGACCTTGGCCCTCCTGTTGACGACGCCCGCTCGCGCCCAATTCAATTCATGGCCGCAGCCGCTGCCGTCCGCTCCGATATGGGGCGATTACGATGAAGGTCACGCCTGGCACGACGCCGGCTGGTGGTCGAATAACCGCCCGGACTGGGCGCGCGCGCATCATCCCGAATGGTGGGGCGATTACGACGACGATCACATCTGGCAGCCTGCCGCCTGGTGGTGGAACAACCGTCCCGACTGGGTGCGGGCGCATCACCCGGAATGGTGGGGCGACTATTACCAGGGCAATTGGTACCCGGCGTCGTGGTGGGAGCGCTATCAGGCGCAATGGGCGCGGCTTCATCACCCTGAATGGTGGGGCGATTTCAACCAGGACGACAACTGGGAGCCGGCCGGTTGGTGGGCGCAAAATCAGCCAGATTGGATGAGCGAGAATCATCCCGATTGGTGGGGCGATTACTACCACGGTCAGTGGTATCCGGCCTCCTGGTGGGCGCAAAATCAGCCCGCTTCAATGAGCCAAAATCATCCCGATTGGTGGGGTGACGACTTCGAGGGTGAATGGTATCCGGCATCGTGGTGGTGGCAGAGTCAGCCGTTGTGGGTAGGTCAAAATTATCCCGGATGGTGGGGCGCATACGACTACAATCAGATCTGGCTCCCGCCGGTTGGTGGTGGCAGCGTCATCCCGGCTGGTGCCATGAACATCATCCCGAATGGCTCGGCGACTACGACGCCCAACACGGTTGGCATCCGGTGAGCTGGTGGGCGCAAAGGAATCCGACCTGGGCGCGTGAACATCATCCGGAATGGCAGGAGGCGCTGCGCCAGGTGAAGGAGCCTAAGCATCCGCAACGGCCTACGGAACTCGAAAGCCGGCGCGTCGCGGATTTGCCGGACCGGGATCGCGATCGCGCGCGAAAGGAGCCAGTGGCCGATCGTGCTCACGTCGCGGAACCCGAGGCCCGACAGCACCAGCATGGCGAACAGTTTAAGGCGTCTGAACGCCAGAGCACTGAACGCCATCACCCGGGTCTTCCTGAAGGCGAAACGGCGCGAGACGCGCAATGGGAGCAGGTCGAGCCGGAGCACGAAGAGCGGACGCTCGATTCGCGGCATTGGGCCGAGATGTCGGCTACCGACCGCAAGCGTTGGGACGAAGATCGGATAGCGCCGCGCCAGCACCCGGCGCAGCCGGCGAGCCTCGCGCGCGATCGTCAGATGGAACGGCCGAACTTAAACCGGCGGCCGCCCGATACCGTTGCGCGTGAACGGACCGCTCCGTCATTCCACAGTTCGCCGCCGACCCATTTTGGCAATAGTGGTGGGGCCCTTTCACATTCCGGCGGCGGGTCATCTTCACATGGCGGTGAGCATCACTGAACTCAGATTCCTGCCAACATTCGAGCAGCGCGCGTGACCTCGAACTTTTGATCTCGCTTGGCTCACCCGAACCCTATAAGCATCCTTTATGGGGGTTCGGAAAGCGCAGGCTGCGGGGGCCGGGGATTTTGTTGAAGTCGGGCCGGAAATTGCCGAACGGATGTCGCTCGAACGCGAACCCTCCGCCGCCACCGTCGCCAGTTAAGTCCTCACTCGCGGCGCCAGCCGCGCCTGGGAAGCGATCAATAATCAGTTGACTGGAGCGCAGGGTGCGCTCTTCTGGATTGGCGGTGCCGCTGGCGCCGGCAAGACGCATTTCCTAAACTATGTGTCGGCGCTGAGTTCGCGCGCGGCTCCCTCAGTTCCGAAACTGCGCGATATCTTACGCTACCGATTGAAGTCGCCAATGGCGTGAGTGCCGGGGAAATCGAACACTGCGTGCTCGAATCGATTGACACGGCGCTTTCCGGCGACGATCGCGCACCCACGCTCTGGCGGCAGATGCGCGGTGCCGAAGCCCTCGCCATCGCGCTCGACGGTGCTCACCGCCAAGGCGTCGCCGGCATCACTATCGCGTTCGACCTCGGCCTGGGCGAGACCGCGCCAGCTCTCGAAATCTTGTCGGCGCTGGCACAGGTCGCGGGCACGTCCAAGCACTTGCGCCTCATCGTGGTAGCCGCTGGTCGCGATGAGGCGCCGGCGACGGCACGAGCTTTCGATGTAACTCCCGATCCCGACGAGTTGATGGCCGTCGCGATCGGGCGCGCCCGTCACCTCAACGACGCCGCAGAGCGTTCCGTTGAGGGACTTTATCGCAACCTGGAAAGTCCTTTTGAGCCCCAGGCGATCTACCCCTTGCACCCGGCGGCGGCCGGCGTGCTGCAATCGTTGCACGGTCCCAACGGCGCCGTCGCCGCGTTCGCGCGAGCCGTCCGCGAAGCGATCGAAGTGTGGCGCGACGATCGGAATTTCAAACGGCTGATCATGCCGGCGGCCCTGATACGATCGGCCACTGTGCGCTGCGCGATTGATGCGCGCCTTGGCGCGCCAGGTCGCGCTGCATTCAGGATCGCAAACGCCGCCGCGGCTGCGATCGCGACCGAGGACGCCGCAACCCAAACTATTAAGGCGGTGGTCAATACCCTGGTTCTTCGCCACTTGAGTGGGCATTCGGTGAACGTTCCGCTCGACGAGATTCGCGCGCTGATGGATGGAGCTAAGCTCAATGGCGCTGTAAATGATCGGTTGCCGAATTTCCTTACCGCACTCGCTGCCCGTACTGACGGCGTGATTGTTTACGACGCACGGGCGCAGACGGCGCGCTTCGATCCGCGCGGCGCCGGCGCGGCGGAGGTTGCCGCTTTCAATTCCGCGCTGGTGCTGTTGCGTCATTTCGATCCGCCGCTGACGGTCATGCAAGAGAGATCCGAACTGACAGCGCGTCGTGAACGGCTGGACAAGGCTCTCGCAACGGCACTCGAAGGCGGATGCCGCAATCGGAACACGCTCGTTGCCGCTTTGGGCGAGAATAACGCCTGCCTTTCGCCCGCGCAGCAGCGAGCCTTCGCCGCCTTCATCGAGCTGGCGGAGATTGGTGCCACGGCGCTGATCGAACTCGGCGGAGATCAGTCGCGACGCGAGACCGCTATCGCCATCGTCGTTGCGTACGAGGCGCTCGCGATCGTTGCTGAATCCGTCCCGCGCCTGCGCATGATGCGCGAATATCTCGCGGCGACGCAGTTGCCGGTCGCTGAAGGCGAAGACGCGGACAGTGATCGCGAATTGGAGGCGCTGGAATTCGAATGCCAGCTGTTGGCGGTCGCGCTAAATCCCGGAGCACTCGTCGGCGGCGGCCGCAATCTCGATGCGCTCGAGGCGCGCTTTCAGAAATTTAAGTGGACGTATGTTCAGCAGTATCGCGTCGCGCACGATCAATTCCGGCTTGAGCTAGAACGTCTCGCGTCCGCCACCGCCGACGCCCACCTGCATCTCGACGCGCTCCGCCGCCTCGATACGATCACTGCACTCGGTGCGGCCGCAGCACCCGAACTCGACGCCGCGATGATCGCGCTCGAACACCGCCTCGCACCTTGCGATTTCGGCGACGCGCTCGCACCTGAAGTTACCCCTCGCTGTCCGCGGTGCGGCTACCTGCTCGGCGCGCTCTCGCCGCGCGGCGAATTAAGCGACCTCGCCGATCGCGCGCATCGCGCGCTCCAGTCCAAGCTCGCCACGCTCGCGCAGAGCGCCATTTCCCGCCTGATCCGGCAAAACGACAGCAACTATCGTCTCGAAGGTTTTCTGAAAATTGTGCAGGCCGCCCAAACCGAAGCTCTGGTCCGCGTGCTCGACGACGAGCTCGCGCTCTACCTCACCAACCTGCTCGACGAGAACCTCGCTGCCACAGATCTCGGAGGTGAGGCCGCGGGCGTGATCGAATCGCAAGTTCATGCCCGTCAGCGGCTCCATGCGTCGGGTTCGCGCCGACCCAAAATTGGCCGTCGTAACGGCCGGAATCGTCGCGCCCTGAAGGCGCCGCCGGACCTGAATTAGAATTCAAGTAAACACACTAACTGCAGAATCGCCGCGGAACCTCGCGCACACGCCGCATCACAACGACGCGCGCGACGGCGATCCGTTAACCGCGTACTAAAAATCGCGAATCTAGCGCGATGCTGCCGTCAGCGGCCGCTTGCGTGGTTGGCCCGGAGGAAACGCGCTCGCCTTGCGGGTGCGAGCCTTCAGGTTCGCGCGGTCGAGCAATCGGAAGGCGCGATTGCGGACTGCCTCAAGCACCCACAACAGACACAATCCCAGCGATACGCCGACACCGTGCAGGATATAGAAAAGGAACCCCCCAGTCGAAAGCTGCTTCACTACCAAGGGTTCGTCGATAGCCGGTGTTTCTAACGGATTCTGATGTTCTTCATTCATTGGCACCAATCAGAGTAAGGGTACTCCAGCGTGATCGCAAGCCCGGTAGTCCGAACTGCCATCGGGATGATCTGCGACCTCGTCTTGGCGAACGCCGCCATCTTCGCTTTATATTCGCCTATCTAGGCGAGCGAGAATTATTAGATCTGTGCTAACCCGCTCTCTTGACTGTAGTGGGATGAAGTGGGAGATTGTGGTGCATCGGGGAGGAGTGCGGTGTTCAATGGTCGATTTGACCACGCGATCGACGAGAAGGGGCGGGTTAGCATTCCTGCCCGCTTTCGCGATGTCTTGCAGCGTGAAGGTCACGACCGGCTTTATATCACGAACTTCATCTTCGAGCGCGAAAAGTGTCTTGAGCTTTATCCGCCGGCTGAATGGGACGGCATGGTCGCAAAATTCGCTCAGCGCCGCACCGGCGATCGCGTGGCCCAGCTCTTCGAGACTTTCTATATCGGCGGGGCGCACGAAGTTCAGGTCGATCGCCAGGGCCGTATCCTTATCCCGCCCAAGCTCCGCGAGTTTGCGGGACTCGGACGCGACGCGACCTTTTCGGCGAAGCATAACCGCTTTCAATTGTGGGACCGGGCAACGCTCGAACGGATTCTGAAATCGGCTGAGGATCAGTTGTTGGCTGATCCCGATTTGCTCGCGAAACTCGACTTTTAGGGATCGTCAGATGTGTCTGACAGAGGAAAAAGGGCAGGGCGCGGCGAGCCGCCAACATGTGGCGGTGATGCTGGATGAAGTGGTGGGGTTCGTCCGCGCTCTCAACCCTCTGACGATCGTTGACATGACCGTCGGCATGGGCGGCCATGCCGCTGCGCTGCTGCGCGCGACCAACGCCCATCTGATCGGGATCGATCGCGACGCGGCCGCACTCGCGGCGGCAGCCGTCAACCTTGCGCCATTCGGTTCGCGGGTTACCCTGCGCCAGGCTGATTTTTCCGGCTTCGAGGCGGTCCTCGACCAATGCGGAGTTCCCTGCGTCGGCGCGATTGTGGCCGACCTTGGGATGAGCAGCTTCGCGCTCAACGACGCCGATCGCGGTTTCAGTTTCCGCCTCGACGGGCCGCTCGACATGCGCATGGATCGCGGCCAACAGTTGCGCGCCTACGACATCGTCAACGAGGAGACCGAGGCCGAGCTCGCGCGCATCATTCATGAATACGGCGAGGAGCACTCCTCCCGGCGCATCGCGCGCGCCATCGTCGAGGCCCGCCGGCGTCGTCCGCTCGAGACCACCGGCGAACTCAGCGGGCTGGTCGAGAATGTGCTGAGACGTAATCGGCGCGGCGGAATTCATCCGGCGACGCGCACCTTTCAAGCGCTCCGCATCGCAGTCAACCACGAACTCGAAAGCCTCGACGCGCTGCTCGACCGCGGCCCGGCGCGCTTGCGCAAAGGCGGCCGCATGATCGTGCTCGCCTATCATTCGCTCGAAGATCGGCCTGTAAAACAACGCTTTCGCGAGCTCGTCCGCGGCGGTTCATTCGCTGCGGTCACCCGCAAGGCCCTGCGCCCGAGCGCCGCCGAGAGTGTGGAAAATCCGCGCGCGCGCAGCGCCCGTCTGCGCTGCATCGAGCGGGTGGCGCAATGACCCGCCGCACGCCCCCGTCGGCGCCACCGTCGAAGATCATTCCGGCGCTGCTGGCCGTCGCCATCGTCGCGACGGGCTTCGCAATCCTGATGGTCCGTCTCGAGGTAACTCAAGAGGGCTACCGCCTTTCCAGTCTGCGGCTGGAGATCCGCAACCTCGAGACTCAGAACCAGCGCCTTAAACTCGAAACCGCTCGGCTCGAATCGCATCAGCGGCTGCGCTCGCTCGCACCGAAATATGGCCTCGCCGCGCCAGCCCCGGGGCACGTGGTGATGGTCCCGTGAATCCGTCTTTCAAAAAACGGCGCTTGCGCATCGGCGCGCTGACTCTGACGCTCGCCGGCTTCTTCGTGCTGGCTGCTATGCGTCTCGCCGTGCTCGTCCTGTTCGACGGGTCGCGGCTGTCCTCGCTCGCGCGCGAGGAGCATACGGCATCGCTGCGACTGGCGGCGGTGCGCGGACCGATCGAGGATCGCAACGGCCAGGCGCTCGCGCTTTCAGCCGAAACTCGATCGATTTTTGCGCGTGCACCCAAGCTGCTCGATAGCAGTACCGCGAGCGAGCGTGTGCGCTTGGCGCGTGCGTTGGCGATGTCGCCTGCGGAGCTCGAGGCGAAGCTCCGTAAGCCCGCGCCTTTCGTCTGGCTCGCGCGGCATCTCGCGCTGGATCGTGCGCGCGCGGCAGAGGATCTTGGCTTCGAAAGCGTTGGCGGCGTGAATGAATACGCGAGGTTTTACCCGGAGAGCAACCTGGCCGCGGCGGTGGTGGGGTTGGCGGGAACGGATGGGCAGGGGCTCTCCGGGGTTGAATTACAGTACGACCGCATCGTGCGCGGTGCGCCAGTGGAATTGCAGTTCTACCACGACGCGCTCGGCCACCCGATTCTCGATTCTCCGCTTGGGCTCAAGAACGCGCAGCCGGGCGCACGCCTCGAATTGACGATCGATTCATCAATCCAGTCGGCAGCGGAGAATTATCTGACCGATCAGGTGCAGAAGAGCGGGGCGCGGCGCGGCGCGGCCGTCGTGCTCGATCCGTTCACCGGCGAAGTTCTGGCGCTCGCCAATATCGATGGCGCGAATTCAAAGAATCACGACCGTCTGCATGATACTGCGACTCAGGATGCGTTCGAGCCCGGCTCTACGATGAAAGGCATTCTCGGCGCGATCGCGTTGCAGGATCGGGTGATCACGCCCAAGCGGCAGCTCTTCTGCGAGAATGGTGAATGGCACTTCGCCGGTCGCACCATTCATGACGATAGCCGCCACGGCTGGCTCGACCTCGGCGGCATCATCGAGGTCTCGTCAAACATCGGCGCCGCAAAAATTGCGCTCGCGCTTGGCGCGGACCGCTTCTCCAACGGCCTCAACGCCTTTGGCCTCGGTCGCCGTACCGGTATCGATTTGCCGGGTGAAGGCGCCGGCTTGCTGCGACCGCCCTCGAAATGGCGTGAGATTGAACTCGCCGATCATGGCTTCGGGCAGGGCGTTGCGGTGACGCCGATTCAGCTCGCGACCGCCTACGCCGCGATTGCCAACGGCGGCGTCGTGATGCGCCCGTATGTCGTCAAGGCGGCGTACGATTCGGACGGCGACGAGATTTTGCATCATTCGCCGCAGGCCCTTCGCCGCGCGGTTACTCCCGAAGTTGCGCATCAGATGAATCTGCTGCTGCGCAACGTCGTCAATGGTCCCGACGGTACCGGCCGTCTCGCGCAGGTCGCGGACTTCACGGTCGCGGGTAAGACCGGCACCGCGCAGATGGTCAATCCTGCTACGGGCGGCTACTTCCAGAGCCGGTTGGTGGCGTCGTTCGTTGGTTTTCTCCCCGCGGACGATCCGCGGTTGGTGATTCTCGTGGTGCTCTACGATGTTGCGCACGGGCATTTCGGCGGACTCTATGCGGCGCCGGTGTTCAGCGAAATTGCGTCGGCCGCGTTGCAACGACTCGAGGTCGCACCCGTGAAGACCTCGCTCGGCTACGATACGGCGAGCCTGCTGCCCTTTAGCGGCGAAACGAATTCGCCTCCTGGAATCGCGGCATTGCGCGAAGCATCACTCGACCGCGAAGCATCGCTGGACGATGACGCATCGTCCAGTGCGGCGACGCTGAACGACTCGGGGGAGCCGGCGGGCGCGGACATTGCACCAGCCTACAAAGCCGCAACGGCCGGTCTCGTGCCGGAGTTTCGCGGCGAGAGTTTGCGCGGCGCCTTCGCGATCGCGCGCGCCCACGGCGTTGAGATCGAAACTTCTGGCGACGGTTACGTCATCACGCAGAATCCGTCGGCGGGAACGTCGATCGGCAGCGGAGCGATTCAACTGACGCTTGCCGAAACTTCGAGCGTCTTGCCGAAGCGAACGGCGGGGCGTCACCCGACGCGCTCGGGCGTTAGCTCCCGTCATAGCGGCGCACGATCCGGAAGTCACACCGTCGCCTTTGTCGCGCATGGCAAACGGCCGGTGCATACAGGCGCGCATGCGCGGAGCGTGCGATGAAGCTCGCGGCGCTAATCGCCGGCATCGCGGTCGGGCGTGTGGCGGGTAATCTCGAGGACGAGATCACGGGCCTCAGTTACGATTCGCGCACGGCCAAGCCGGGCGACCTTTTCTTTTCGACGGCGCGCGACGAGGCACAGAATCGCGTGAATGTTGACGATGCATATAAACGCGGGGCGCGCGCGGTGGTGATGCGGGGATGGGATGGTGAGGCGGCGCGCCCCGCGTTTACTTTGATCGAGTGCGATCGGCCGCGGACGGCGATGGGCGTTGCGGCATCACGCTTTTTCGGTACGCCGAGCCGCCGCGTCGATCTGGTCGGGGTGACCGGCACCAGCGGGAAGACCACTACCACCTATCTGCTCGCATCGATCTTCGAAGCCGCGGGGATGTCCAGCGGGATTATCGGCACAATTGGAATTTTCGCTGGGGGCCGCAAGCTCTATAGCGGTCTGACGACGCCGGAATCGATCGATTTCGAAGGCGCGCTCGCCGCGATGGATCGCGATGGCGTGCGGATGGCGGCTGCCGAGATCTCGTCGATCGGGCTCGACCAGCGGCGCGTTGACGAACTCAGCTTTCGCGCTTGCGTCTTTACCAATCTCGGGCGCGACCATCTCGACTATCACGAGACGATCGAGAATTACTTCGCCGCCAAGCTGAGGCTCTTCACCGAGATACTCCCCCGCAGTACCCGGCGGGACGCGGTTGCGGTGGTGCGCGGTGACGACCCTTTCGGCAAGCGCGTGCTCGAAGCGGTCCAAGGGCCGAAGCTCAGCTTCGGTTTCGATCGAGACCTCGACGTTCATCCGAAGAGCTTCAGCGCGGGTATCGACGGTATTCGCGCGACGATCAGCGCCGCCGGGCGCACCTTTGAAATCGAGTCGCCGATGATCGGCGACATCAACTTGCTGAATATTCTCGGGGCTTCCGCCGTGTCGGTGGCCCTGGGCATCGAGACGGATGCGGTGGCGGTCGGTGTGCGGCGATGCCCAGGGGCCCCCGGCAGGTTGGAGGCAGTTGCGGGTCCGGCGGGAGTGAAAGTGCTGGTCGATTACGCGCACAAACCGGATGCGCTCGAAGCGGTGCTTGAAGCATTGCGCGCGCTCAACCCGAGGCGGCTGATTTGCGTCTTTGGCTGCGGCGGCAATCGCGATCGCGGTAAGCGGCCGATCATGGGGGAAATCGCCGGCCGCCTCGCCGCCACTGCGATTCTGACTTCCGACAATCCGCGCACCGAAGATCCGTTGCGGATTATCGCGGAAGTCGAAGCCGGGCTTTTGCAGTGCGGGCTGGGACGTATCGATGAGGGCGTGGCGGCATTGGGCAACCTTGGCTACCTGGTCGATGCCGACCGGCGCGCGGCGATCGCGCTGGCGCTGCGAGTGGCGGCGGCCGGCGATATCGTCGTGATCGCCGGCAAGGGCCATGAGGATTACCAGTTGGTCGCGGGCCGCCGGCTCGACTTCGACGATCGAACGACAGTGCGCGAGCTGGTTGCTGAGATGGGCGGCGCGGCGCGAGTGCGCGCGAACTGAGATCTCCATACTTGCGACGACAGTTCGTCTTGCTCAGGAAGAGTTATGCCGGCGGCGCGATGCGCGCGCCGGATGGCGGACGCATGCCCGATCGGTGCATGAACCAGTGAAGCGAAGCGCAGATTGCTCGTGCGCCTGAGGCGCAACTGGTGGATCGCGTCAATCGCGAAAACAGTCGCAGGGCAACGGGCCGTTATATTTTCCACGCACACAATCTTGCACCATGCAGCGAAGTCGGAAAGTGTGGAGCCGAAACCGTAAAACCTTTGCCCGAGCCGGTCGAATAAAAATCGATGCTTTATCTCCTGCTGTTTCCGCTGCACGTGCGCTACCCGGCGTTCAATGTCCTGCGCTACCAGACCTTCCGCTCGGTGCTTGCAGGCCTCGCGGCGCTGGCGTTGTCGTTGGCGCTCGGACCTCTGCTGATTCAGCGATTTCGCGCCGCGCATATCGGGCAGACAATCCGCGAGGAGGTTCCGCAATCCCATCAGAAGAAGGCCGGTACGCCCACGATGGGCGGTCTGTTGATCCTGGCGTCATGTCTCGTGGCGACGATTCTGCTCGCCGATCCGCGCAACGCCTTCGTCTGGATCGCGCTCTTTGTGATGGTCACCTTCGGCGCGATTGGTTTCAGCGACGACTACTTGAAACTACGGCGCGGGCGCGGCCAGGGCTTGAGCGGACCGCAAAAACTCTTCTGGCAGTTCACTTGCGCGTTCGTCGCGGCGGTGGTGCTCTTCGGTGTGCTCAAACTCGACACGCACCTGACGTTTCCATTTTTCAAGCGCGTGCATCCAAATTTACATTGGTGGCTTTACGTGCCGTTGGCGATGGTCGTGATTGTCGGCTGTTCGAATGCGGTCAACCTGACCGACGGCCTCGACGGCCTCGCGATCGGTCCGGTGATGACGACCGGCTTTTGCTATTGGATTTTCACTTACGTCGCCGGGAATCTGAAATTCGCGAGCTACCTGGATGTGCCGCACGTCGAAGGCGCGGGCGAAGTCGCGATTTTTTGCGCCGCCCTGATCGCGTCGTCGATGGGATTCCTCTGGTACAATGCCTATCCGGCTTCGATGATGATGGGCGACGTCGGCGCGCTCTCGCTCGGCGGTGCGATCGGCACCGTGGCGCTGCTGGCGAAGCAGGAGATGGTGCTGCCGATCGCTGGCGGTGTCTTCGTGCTCGAGGCGGTTTCAGTGATCATGCAGCGCTACTATTACAAGATGACGCACCGGCGGATTTTTCGGATGGCGCCGCTGCATCATCATTTCGAGTTGGGCGGATGGCCGGAAACGGTCGTGGTCACGCGCTTCTGGATAATCTCGATCGTTTGCGCGCTGGTCGCGCTGAGCACGCTCAAGCTGCGGTGACACGAGACCGGCGCCGATCGAACGGACGATGGAATTTAGTGGCAAACGCGTGATGGTGATCGGGCTTGGCATCAGCGGCCGGGCGGCGGCGCGGCTGCTTGCGGCGCACGGCGCAGATCTGCTGATGACGGACTTGCGCGCCGATCTCTCCCGCTCGGATTTGCCTAAGGGCGAAGTGCATCTGGGCGCCGAAGATCCGGCGTGGTTGGCCGGCGTCAATCTAATTGTCGCAAGTCCCGGTGTACCGCCGACGTCTAAGCTGATGATCGCGGCGCGCCAACAGCGCATCCCGATGATTGGCGAGCTCGAGCTCGGCAGCCGTTTCGTGAGTGCGCCGATGGTCGCGATTACGGGCACCAACGGTAAGAGCACAGTCACCGTGATGATCGGTGAGATTTTGCAGGCGGCCGGTCTGAAGACCTTCGTTGGCGGAAATCTGGGCACGCCACTGGCCGACGCAGTGGGTGGTGCATACAACGCAACGGTGATCGAGGTCTCGAGCTATCAACTCGAATTGATCGACACCTTCAAGCCCCACGTGGGCATCCATCTCAATCTCACGGACGACCATCTCGATCGCTATCGCGACCTCAACGAATACGGGCACGCGAAGGCCCGCCTGTTCGAGAATCAGGATAGCAATGATTGGGCGATTCTGAATCGCGAGGACGCGCACGTATGGAAGCTCGCGCGCGAAGTGCGATCGCGCGTATTCAGTTTCGGCATCGAGAGGCCCGCAAGCGCGGCGGTAGAGGGCGCCCATGCGATCTGGTGCGAGGGCGATTGCCTTGCTTTCACCAATGCGCGCGGTGGCGGACGAATCGCGATCGCCGGGTTCAAGTTGCCCGGAAGGCATAATTTGCTCAACGCGATGGCGGCGGCAGCGGCGGCGCTCGCGATGGGGGTCGCGAGACAAACTATCGAGCACGCGTTCGTCGGCTTCACGGGCCTGGCGCATCGAACGGAATTCGTGCGCGAAAAAGATGGCGTCAGGTACGTCGATGATTCGAAGGGCACGAACGTTGGCGCGGTGGTCGAGGCGCTGGCGGCGACGCGCGCGCCGGTGATTCTCATCGCGGGGGGCGTCGATAAGGGCGGCGATTATGGACCGTTGCGAGCGCCGCTCAAAGAGAAGGTGCGGATGCTCATCCTGATCGGCGCGGCGCGCGAAAAGATGCGGGCGGTGCTCGAAGGTGCAACCGCGATCGAGAGCGTTACGACCCTCGCCGACGCAGTGAGGATGGCGGCATCTCGCGCGCGTCACGGCGATACGGTGATGCTGTCGCCAGCCTGTTCGAGCTTCGATCAATTCAAGGACTATGCGGAACGTGGGCGCGTATTTCAGGAGCTGGTTCGGGCGCTTTGAGGCGGTCGCGTACCGCCGCCCGGACCCGTGGCTGTGTGTTCCGGCCGCGGCGTTGCTGGCGTTGGGCCTCCTGATGGTGCTCAACACCACGTACTTTCTCGGCCAGGAAAAAGCTGGCGACTCGTTCCATTTCTTCAAACTGCACCTGCTGCATATTGCGGCGGGATTCGTGGTGCTGGTGGCGCTCTCGCAATTCTCGCTGGCGGGACTGCGCCGGCTGGTGATGCCGTTGCTGATCGTCGCGGTGGTGCTCCTCATCCTGACGTGGATACCCGGCTTCGGCGTGGTTCGTGGGGGCGCGCGCCGCTGGGTCCGGCTCGGGCCGGTGCTCGCCGAGCCGTCCGAAATGGTCAAGTTCGCGGTGGTCTTTTTCCTTGCCGATTTTCTCGCCAAGCGCCAGGACTCGATGGCGTCATTCAAACATGGGCCGCTGCCGGTTTTCATAATTATCGGGCTGATCGCGTTGGTCGTGCTGAAGCAGCCCGATTTCGGCACGACCGTGATGCTCGCGCTGATTCTCTTCGCGATGCTCCTCGCGGCGGGCGCGCGCGGCAAACATCTGGGAGCGACGGGCGGGCTTGCGCTCGGAATCCTTGTAATACAGGCAGTGGCTAAACCCTACCGAATGCGGCGGTTGACGGCTTTTCTCGATCCGTGGCACTCGGCACGCGGGGCGGGCTTCCAGTTGACGCAATCGTTTATCGCGCTCGGCGAGGGCGGTGGATGGGGCACCGGCCTCGGCGCCGGCCGCCAGAAAATGTTTTACCTGCCACAGGCGCATACTGATTTCGTTTTTGCGGTGGTGGTCGAGGAATTCGGCATGATCGGCGCGTTGGTGGTGTTCGCGCTGTTCTGCACGATTCTGTTTCGCGGCATGCGGATCGCGCACGAGGAACCGGACCCCTTCGCGAGTCTGCTCGCGGTCGGACTCACTGCTATGATCTCATTACAGGCGTTGGTCAACATGGCGGTCGTGATCGGCCTGGTGCCGACGAAGGGACTGCCGCTGCCGTTGCTCAGTTACGGCGGCACTTCGATGGTGATGGCGATGGCGGCGCTCGGCGCGCTGCTCGCGCTCTCGCGCCGCCCGGCCGTACGATGAAGACCGGCGGTGCGATGAAAGTGATTATTGCTGGTGGCGGCACCGGCGGCCATCTGTTTCCGGCGGTCGCGCTGGGCGAGGAGCTCAGGCGGGAACGTGCCGATTGCGAGGTGCTTCACGTCGGCACGAGCAATGGAATCGAAGCGACCTGGCTGCCGCGCAGCGGCCTCAATTACGAACTGTTTCCGGTGCGCGGTTTGCGTGGCAAGGATCCAGTCACACGGCTTCGCGCGATTGGCGAATTTGGGACTGCGGTTCGGCGTGCTCATACGTTGCTGAAAAAGTTCGGCCCCGATCTCGTCGTCAGCGCCGGCGGCTATGCTTCGGCGCCGATGGCGATGGCGGCGATCATTTCCCGCGTGCCGTTGATCCTCATGGAACAGAACACGCGGCCGGGACTCTCGAACCGGATGCTCTGGCGCTTCGCCCGTAAAGTCTGCGTCGGTTTTGCGGACACGGCGGCATTCTTCGAGGCCACGCGAGTGGTCGTGACGGGCAATCCGGTTCGGCTTAGGTTTGTCCCAGGGACGTTGCGGAAAACCTCGGTTTCACTTCAAATCCTTGTTTTAGGTGGGTCGAGCGGTGCACATCGCCTCAATTTAGGCGTTGTGAATGCTTTGAAAATTCTGGGAAAAACTGTTATAAAATTAAAGGTGGTGCATCAAACCGGAGAAGCAGACGTGGAGTTAGTGATGGATGGATACCGCGGCTTCGAGGGTGAGACGAAGGTGGTCCCGTTCATCGAGGACATGGCCGACGTGCTCGATCGTGCCGACCTGATTGTGGCTCGCTCTGGGGCGATGACGGTGTCCGAGATTGCGCTGGCGGGGCGGGCGGCGATTTTCGTGCCGTATCCGTTTCATCGCGATCGCCAACAGGAATTAAATGCGCGAGTGATTGAGCGTCTTGGCGGTGCAATAATTGTAAAGGACGACAATAGTCTCGGCGAGAATCTCGCAGTCGCATTGCGCGAGTTCATCGCGGAGCCGTCGCGGCTGATCGAAATGGGTCGCAAGGCGCATGGGGCGGCGAAGCCGGACGCGGCGGCGCGCATCGCGCAGGTGTGCTTCGAAATTGCCGGCGCGGAGAAACAAGCCGCGTGAGTGCTGGGATTCCCACCGGATTGTTGACGCGGCCGCGCCGGCTGCATTTCGTCGGCGTCGGCGGCGCAGGCATGAGCGGCATTGCCGAATTGTGTCAGCGGCTCGGCTTCGAAGTGAGCGGCTGCGACCTGCACGATAGCGCGACCACCGCGCGGTTGGCGGCGCTCGGCATTACCATTGAACGCGGGCATCATCCGAGTCATCTGCGGCCCGATCTTGATGCAGTGATAATCTCGTCGGCGGTAAAGTTTTCGAATCCCGAGGTGGCGGCGTCGCGCGCGCTGAAGATTCCGGTGATCGCGCGGGCGGAGATGCTCGGCGAACTTTTGCGGATGGCGCGTCTCGGCGTCGCGGTCGCGGGCACTCACGGCAAGACCACGACGACCTCGCTGATCGGCTTGATCATGGAAGAGGCGGGCTTCGATCCGACCGTCGCGATCGGCGGAAATCTGCGCGCGCGCGGCACTAACGTACGCCTCGGGCGCGGCGATTTCATGGTCGCCGAGGCCGACGAAAGCGACGCCTCATTTTTGCTGCTGCTGCCGACGGTCGCGGTCGTCACGAATATCGATGCGGAACATCTCGATCATTACGGCTCGTTGGATCGGGTGCGCGAAGCGTTTTTGAATTTCATCAACCGCGTGCCGTTTTATGGCATCGCGGTGCTCGGCATCGACAGCGTCAACGTGCGCGGGCTGTTGCCGTTGGCGCGCAAGCCGTTGGTGACCTATGGCGTCGCGGCTGACGCGGATTTGCGCGCAGAGAATATCGTCATCGACGGACTCTCGACCACCTTCGAGGTCGTGCGCAAGGGCGTCACGCTCGGCGCGGTGACGATTCCTTCGCCAGGGCATCATCTTGCGCTCAACTCCCTGGCTGCGATCGGCGTGGCGCTGGAGTTGGGCATCCCGTTCGATGCGGCCGCGCGCGCGCTGGCCTCGTTCTCCGGCATTTCGCGGCGCTTCGAGATCAAGGGCGAAGCGGCGGGTCGCCTCGTACTCGATGATTACGGTCATCACCCGGTGGAGATTCGCGCCACGCTTGCGGCGGCGCGCGCGGCCTTTAGCCGGCGCATCGTGACGGTCTTTCAACCGCATCGCTTTACCCGTTTGCGCGATCTCTTCGATGAATTTCTCGGCGCGTTCGACGATACCGACGTGCTTTATCTGCTCGAGGTTTATGCCGCCGGCGAAGATCCGATTGCCGAGGCAACCTCGCGACGGCTCTATGAATCGTTGCGCGCTCGCGGCCATCTGAACGTGCGTTATCTGGGCGACGAGCTGGACGCCGCGGTGACCGTCGCAAAGGAGTCGGCCGCTGGCGATGTTATCGTCACGCTCGGCGCCGGCGACGTTTATAAACTGGGCGAACGAGTCCTGATGGTGCTCGGCGAAGCGGCCGCCACCGCAACGGTAAAATCCGATGAGCGCGCTTGAGCGGGAATTGAAATCGCGCTTCGGCGCGCGTCTCGAAGCGCACCGCTCGCTGGCTGATCTGACGTCGTTTCAGATTGGCGGTCCCGCCGATTTGTTCGTCACGGTCGAGAGCGACGCCGAGTTGATGACGGCGATGGCGGCGGCGCATCGCCACGACACTACCGCCATGTGTCTGGGCGCCGGAACTAATCTGCTGGTGAGCGATCGCGGCGTGCGCGGCCTCGTTGTCAAGCTGGGAGAGAGCTTCGGTCGCATAATGATCGAGGGTATTAATGTTACTGTCGGAGCTGCGATGCAATTCGGCGCGATGGTCGAAACGGTCGTCGATCGCGGACTCGCGGGACTCGAGTTCGGCGAGGGTATCCCAGGGACCGTCGGCGGCGGACTCGTGATGAACGCCGGCGCGTTCGGCGGTGAGATGGCCCGAGTGGTGACACTCGTGCATGGCGTCACCATCGACGGCCTCGCGCGCGCGCTGACCAAGGACGAAGTTAATTTCACCTACCGGCGTACCGATTTGCCGCCGCGCTTCGTGATCACGCGAGTCGATTTCATGCTGAGTCGCGGCGACCGCGAGGAGTTGCGTGCGCGCGTGATGGATCTTCGTTCGAAGCGCGCCGCGCGCCAGCCGCGAGGCCTCCCCAACGCCGGATCGGTGTTCAAGAATCCGCCCGGAAATTTCGCCGGGCGCTTGCTCGAAAGCGTGGGCCTCAAGGGCGCGCGAATGGGTGGTGCGGCGTTCTCCGGGCAACACGCAAATTTTATTGTGAACCTCGGCGGCGCGCGCGCCGACGAAGTGCGAGCCCTGATCGAGTTAGCGCGCAGCCGGGTGATGGAGAGCACCGGCGTTAAGCTCGAACCAGAGGTCAGACTTATCGGCGAATGGTGACGCGCGAAGGTGACGGAGCGGATGTTGGTGGGTGCGGGACGTGGTGGTTGCGGTGGCGGCGGCGAAGAAAAAAAAGAATAAGGCCAGTGCCAGTCATTGGGGCTTTCGGCTCGCTGGGATCGTACTGTGTGCGTTTTTCGTGCTCGGGGTGATCACGGGATTGAGCCGGCCCGGACGCACCTTCGCGCTGAGAGTCCAGGCGCTGCTCAATTTCTGGCCCGGCCCCGGACATTCCTCGATTATCCCGGCCGTCTTCACCGGTAGCATCGTGATCAAACCGACGCTTCTGCCACGCGCGCAGGGCGCCGCGGTAGCGCTGGTCCAGCGCAGCGACGGTTTCTATACGCTCGATTCCGACGGCGATCTGCGCGGCCCGGTCGCGCCTGCGGCACAGGGCGATATGCCGATTCTGAGCGGCGCCGGCGCGCTCAATGCCCAGCCGTCTAACCTGATCGACGATGCGGCGGCGCTGGTGCGCGCGGAGGCCTCGCTCGGTGCGGTGGTGTCTGAAATGCGCATCGATGGCGACGGTACCGCGGCGATCTTTCTCGAGCATCCGCGCATGGCTGTTACTTTCGATGTCGATCACGCTGCCGTCGAATTTGCGCGTGCGAACGAAGTGCTGAAGATTTGGCGCGGGCACGAGAGCCTGATCGCATCGCTCGATCTTACGACGCCGGGCCAAGCCGTAATGCAAATGCGCCCAGCCGCGTTCGCCTCCGATAATCGCACACCCGCGGTGCATGCCGTCGCCTTGACTATGCCGCCGCCGTTGCCGCGAAACCGGCGAGAGGAGTCCGCACGCCGATGAGAAACGTGCTCGCCGCCTTGGACGTCGGCACCAGCAAGGTCTGTGCGCTCGTCGCGGAGGCCGCCGCCGATGGTTCGATCGGATTACTTGGCCACGGCGTCGTGCCGTGTACCGGATTGCGCAAGGGCGTCGTCGTCAACATCGAGGCGACCGTCGAGGCGATCCGCGCGGCGGTGGCCGAAGCCGAAAAATCTTCCGGCGCGCGCATCGCCACAGCAGTTGTCGGAGTTGCGGGGGCGCACATTCGCGGACTTAACAGTCATGGCATCGTTGCGGTGCGCGGCGGCGAGGTCAGCGGACGCGATGTCGAGCGCGTAATCGACGCGGCGCGCGCCGTTGCGATTCCGCTCGATCGTCAAGTGCTGCACATTTTGCCGCAACAGTTCGCGGTTGACGATCAGGACGGCGTGCGCAATCCAGTCGGCATGGCGGGCGTGCGGCTCGAGGCGCGCATTCATATCGTCACCGCCGCGCAGAGCTACGGCCAGAACCTCAACAAGTGTTGCGAGCGCGCGGGAATTACCCCCGGCGAATTGATGTTTGAACCGCTCGCCTCTGCCGACGCCGCGCTCTTCCCCGAGGAACGCGAACTCGGCGTCGCGTTAATCGATATTGGCGGCGGCACCACCGACGTGATCGTTTTTCTCAACGGCGCCGTGATGCATACCGCAGTGCTGCCGATCGGCGGCAATCATTTGACGAGCGACGTTGCCGCCGGCTTGCGCACGCCGCTCAGCGATGCCGAGCGGCTGAAGATTAGTCACGGCGTCGCCACCAACCTGGTCGTCGGGCGCGACGAGATGGTGCAAGTGCCGGGCGTCGGTGGCCGCGAGCCGCGCGTGATCGCGCGTCGTCTCCTCGGCGAGATTATCGAGCCGCGCATGGAGGAGATTTTTGCCATGGCGCAGCGCGAGCTGATTCGTTCCCGCGCCTCCGACAGCCTCGCGTCCGGCGTCGTGTTGGTCGGCGGCACCTCGCTGCTCGAGGGCACGCAGGAGCTCGCCGAACGAATTTTCAACCTGCCCGTACGACGCGGATTGCCGATCAATCTCAAAGGTATGCCGGAGGAATTGATGAAGCCAATGTTTACGACCGCCGCCGGCTTGATGCTGCATGCCGCCAACGGCCGCGGTTATCAAAACGGACTTGCGCGTTACGGACGCCTCGGATGGATCCGCACGCGCGTAACCGATTGGGTGAGGGATTTCTTTTGAAAGATCGTAACGACGGCTGGAGCATGGGTGATCAGCGCGGCAACCCGCGCGAGAGGGGTGGAGGAGGTACCGAAATGATTGAGTTAGTGGAAAATGTCGATCCGGGCGCGCGCATCAAAGTGATCGGCGCCGGTGGCTGCGGCGGCAACGCCGTTAATCACATGATCGCGGCGGGCCTGCGCAACGTCGATTTTATCGCCGTCAACACTGATACGCAGGCGCTGCAAAACAATAAGGCGCCGCTCGTCATCCAGATGGGCACGCAGCTGACCCGCGGTCGCGGCACCGGCGGCAATCCCGAGATCGGCCGCAAGGCCGCACTCGAAGACGAAGACCGTCTGCGCGAAGTGCTCAGCGAAGCCGAGATGGTTTTCGTCACCGCCGGAATGGGCGGCGGCACCGGCACCGGCTCGGCTCCGGTCATCGCACGTATCGCGCGCGAAAGCGGCGCACTCACCGTGGGCGTCGTGACCAAGCCGTTCCAGTTCGAAGGCCGCAAGCGCATGGGTCAGGCCGAAGAAGGATTGCGCGAACTCAAGAACGCGGTCGACACGCTGATCACGATTCCGAATCAGCGCCTGCTCTCGATCGCGAGCCGCACGACCTCGCTCAAGGAGGCGTTTCAGAAGGCCGACGATGTCCTGCTGCAGGCGGTGCGCGGCATCTCTGAACTGGTCACGGTCCACGGCCTCATCAATCTCGATTTCGCCGACGTGCGTTCGATCATGGCGGAGATGGGGATGGCGATGATGGGCGCGGCGCGCGCGGCCGGGGAAAATCGTGCCGTCGAAGCGGCGCAGCGCGCAATCTCGAGTCCGCTGCTCGACGACGTTTCGATCAAGGGCGCCCGCGGCCTGCTGATCAACGTCACCGGCGGTCCCGACATGTCGTTGTACGAGGTCAACGAGGCGGCGAGCCTGATCCAGGAAGAGGCTCACGAGGACGCGAATATCATTTTCGGCGCGGTCATCGACGAGAAGATCGCCGACGAAATTCACGTCACCGTGATCGCGACCGGCTTCGGCGATCGCGATTTCACGACCATGCGCCACGCGACCAGTTATTCGTCGCCGATGACGGCACCCGGCTATTCGCCCTCGGGCGCGCCCGTTACCGCGCCGGTGCAGGCCAGCTTCACGCGTCCGATGGAACCGGTACAGCAGCCGTTGATTACGCCGCCGGTGCAGCCAACTGCCGTCTCCTCGATTCCGCCGCATGCGACCTCGTTCGGCGGGAAGCCGGTTCGCCGTCTCGGCATGATTGTGGACGAGAACAGTCTCGACATTCCCGCGTTCAAGCGGCGCAACAGCGACGCGCAGGCGCAACGCGGCGGCCCCACGCGAATCAGCCAGAACGACGCGATGGAAAATGAGGACAAGCTCGACATCCCGGCTTTTCTGCGCAAGCCGATCGATTGAAGCGGCTCGATGAAACCTGAGTCGGCACGTCCGACGCGCCGCACCTCGCGATCACTATCGATTGCTTCCGATGGCTTTGGCAGTCGTCGGGCATGCTCTGGTGTATGCGTGCTCTCGTGAAGCGCGTGCCGCAGTCCTCTGCCGTCGCGCGCCGGCGATTCAGTCGTACTTTTCCGCCTCGCGCAGTTGCAACGGACGCAGGATCAGGTACGACACGATCGTCACCGCCATCGTGAAGAGAATCGCCAACCGGTAACTGCCCGTGCGATCGATTAGCGCACCGCAAAACGGCGGGCCCAGCAGAGTGCCGATTGCGCTGCCGGTGTAGAGCGTCCCGAGGATCACGCCGAGTCCGCGCGTGCCGAATAATTCCGCTACAACTGCCGGTGTCAACGCCACCGCCTCACCGTAACTTGCGCCCATCACCAGCGCGAACGCCACCAACATCCCGTAGGATTTTCCGTGAGCCAGATGACGAAGCAGAGTCCGAGTACCAGCAGGCAAAATCGATAAGTCGCGATCAAGCCGAAGCGATCGGCCAGCGGACCGAGTCCGAGGCGGCCCGCTGTAGGTTTGAAGAACGCGCCGAAACTATAGACCACGCCGAACAAGGTGAAGGCCGCAATGAATCCCGCCGCCACCATGCGCCACGCATGAGGCGAATCGCGTTCGAATTGCGATCGTGTTGGGATCGCGGACGTTTCCGTAGCGGCGGCATCGTCGATCGAGACGGCAGGGTTTTTCGGATCGCGCCGTAACATTGCGCGCACTATAGCCGTGCGATCGCGTGTTCGTGAAGCACCTGCGCGCGTCGCCCGATTATTTCGCGCGGCGCACGCGCAGTTGGATTGTCGCGATCAGCGGCCGGCGTGGAGTTGCAGCACTTCGAGCGTCAACTCCGCCGCCGCCGCCATGTCGTTGACGTCGAGCCATTCGCGCGTCGTGTGAATCTCGCGCATTCCGGTGCCGACATTCGCCGCGACGATGCCGCGCTGATTGAGGATATTCGCATCGCAACCGCCGCCGGTGCCTTGCGGTTCGAGGATGCGGCCGATGCGGCGCGCCGCCTCGATCACTTTCCTCACCAGCGGCGCGTCGTCGGGGATGTCCATACCGTCATATTGGCGATGCACCGCGTGATCGAGCGTCGCCGCGATGCGCTTGCCGTCAACCACCACACTCGCCCGCGCGACCGCATCCTTGAAGCACGCGATCATGTGGTCCGTCTGGCCCTGCAGCTTCGCCGCGTTACGCGATCGCGCTTCGCCGCGCACGACCACTTCGCTGGGGATGACGTTGCCCGCGCGACCACCTTCGATCACGCCGAGGTTCGCCGTGGTCTCATCGTCGATCCGCCCCAGCCGCATCGCCGCGATCGCCTCGGCTGCTATCTTGATCGCCGAGAGACCGCGCTCTGGTGCCACTCCCGCATGGGCTTCGAGCCCCTTCACCGTGAAGCGAATCGAGACCGCGCTCGGCGCGCGCACCACCAAATGGCCCGGCGCGTCGCTGTCGTACACCAGTCCTTCCTTCGCGGAAATCAGCCCAAGGTCGAGATTGCGCGCGCCCTGTAATCCAACCTCCTCGCAAATCGTGAACACCGCCTCGATAGGCCCGTGCGGAATCCCGCTCTCGTGCAATCGATGCAGCACTTCGCAGATGACGGCGCATCCCGACTTATCGTCGCCGCCGAGCACCGTACTGCCATCGGTGCGCACGATGTCGCCATCGACGATCGGCTTCACGCCTTCACCGGGTGCGACGGTATCCATGTGCGCCGCGAGCAGGAAGGGTGGGGTGCCCTCGATGTTGCCCGGAATTTTCGCGATCAGGTTGCCGGTATTGCCGCGAACCTTATCGCCCGCGTTGTCGTAGCTGCACGCCGCGCCCGCACTTTCCGCCTCGCGCTGTAGCCGTAATGCGACCTCGCGTTCGCGGCGCGATAGCGAATCGATCTGGACCAGTTCCAGGAAAAGATTTTTCAGCCGTTCGTGATTGACCGCCGCCATCCGCGCGCGCTGCGTCAGACGGCCTTGCGCACGCCGTTACTGTCCAGCGCGTTCGCGAGCTCGCGATGTTTCTCGCGCAGTGCGGCGGGGAGCGACGGTCCGATTTTGTCGAAAAATTCGCCCGCCGACGCCACCTCGGTCTTCCATTCATTCGGGTCGATCGCGAGCGCCGAGCGCAGCCGATCGTTTGAGATTTCGAGTCCGTTGAGATCGAGATCCTCGGGCGCTGGCACCCATCCGACCGGCGTCTCATGCGCCCCCGCGTCGCCATGAATCCGATCGAGCATCCACTTGAGCACGCGCATGTTTTCGCCGTATCCAGGCCACACGAATTCACCGGCGTCGTTCTTGCGGAACCAGTTGACCATGAAAATGCGCGGCGGATTGGTGATGTGTTTGCGCATTTCGAGCCAATGGCCCAGGTAGTCGCCGATGTTGTAGCCGCAAAACGGCAGCATCGCCATCGGATCGCGCCGCACCACGCCGACCGCGCCC
>Ga0209415_10003596_pt1 | contig 28817 bp, 26 predicted proteins | sample PeaSoiSIISIP2007_FD_187696 | JGI IMG/M metagenome (GOLD analysis project Ga0209415, IMG submission 187696) | Peat soil microbial communities from Weissenstadt, Germany - SII-SIP-2007 (SPAdes) (version 2) | ecosystem: Environmental > Terrestrial > Soil > Wetlands > Peat | place: Germany...
GAGACCATGTTCGCCGGCGGCTTGCGCGCGGTGCGGCTGCGCGCGGCGGCCTCCATGCGCCCGGGAAGCGTGGCGACGATTGCCGACGTCACCTCATCCTGGATCGCGAAGATGTCCTCCAGATCCCGGTCGTAGCGCTCGGCCCAGACGTGGTGGTCGGATTCCGCGTCGATCAGCTGCACGGTGACGCGCACCCGGTTGCCGGCCTTGCGCACGCTGCCCTCGACGACGTATTGCACGCCGAGTTCGCACGCGACCTTTTTCAGATCTACCGCCTGTCCCTTGAACTTGAACGAGGTGTTGCGCGAAATCACGACTAGCTCGCGGAAACGCGACAAGTCGGTCAGGATGTCCTCGGTCAGGCCGTCGGCGAAGTACTCCTGCTCCGGCGCGCCGCTCATGTTGGCAAAGGGCAGCACGAGGATGGAGGGTTTCGCTGAGCCCGGCGCGGGCGCGAGCGCAGGGGCGGGGCCGGCGGCCGTGCCGGCGCCATCGGTGCGGACGCGGTACACCCTGACGCGCGCCGCGATGTTCTTCAACTCGTGCTCTCCCAGGTCCTCGAAGGCGAGATCGAGCTTGCGGCACACTTCCTCGTGCACCTTTCCCGACACGCAGATGCCGCCTGCCGGCGCCAGCGACTCGATGCGCGCCGCAATGTTCACGCCGTCGCCGTAGATCCGGTTGTCTTCGGTGATGATGTCGCCGAGATTGACGCCGACGCGGAACGCCATGCGGCGCGCTTCGGGAAGCTGCGCGTTGCGCGCCGCCAGTTCGCGCTGCATGGTGAGCGCCGCCTCGACCGCATCGATCGCACTGCCGAACTCGGCGAGGAGGTTGTCGCCCGGCATGTCCACGATGCGTCCGTGGTGGGCAGCGACGATTTCGGAGATCGCGGTGCGGTATTCGGACAAGGTGCGGATGGTCGCCACCTCGTTGTTGCCCATCAGCCGGCTGTAGCCCGCGACGTCGGCGCTCAGAATCGCCGCCAGCCGGCGCTGCACCCGAACTTTCTCACTCATCTTCGATCTCCGAACACGCGGCGGAATCTAGGCCGCCGCAGACAGAGGGTCAAGGCAGCCCGGGAGTCTTGGGTACGCAACGCCACGGCGAAAATCAATCAAAACGGTCACCCGCGCCCGCGGTCATACGAGACAGTCCGGCTTCGACGAGATTGCTCGAGGGGTAGCTTCATTGCCTGCTCAGCCAGACGTTCAGCGGTTGTCGCCAGAATGCGAAGGGCGTAGATCGTGACCAGGTCGTCCTCATGCCGATCGACCGAAGTCGCGCGAGTACCAACGCTCGGGACGGATGCGCACCACGAGCTCATTCGTGCCGTTTGGTCGTGTGTTGTCGACATAGGCATCGCCGACTTCCGCGCCGAGGTACTTGCGCACGACGGGTTTGAGGTCTCGCGCGACGTCCGCAGGCGCCGCCGACGCGACGCGTCCCTGGATCGTGACATACTTCGGCGGCATCTCCTCGGACTGCACGAGAAAGGCCACGCGTGCGCCGGCGGCGAGGCATCGCGCCTTGCGCGCCTCCGGACGGGTGACGACGACGATCTCACCGCCCGGTTCGTAGAGATACCATACCGGGACGGACAATGGTCCGCGGCCGGTTTCGTCGATGCTGAGAACGCCCACATGGACATCGGCCAGAAAGGCCTCGCGCTCCTCGCGCGTCATCGGTGCGGGCATGGGTCAACCTCCTTTCGCACACAAGAACCCGATGGCGCGGTGCGACGCATCGCCCAACGGTCAATGCCCGTGCGGTCTGTACCGCCTGCCGTGGCGATCATCGGAACCGCGAGGAAGAGGGCTAATCTAAGAGACAACATCATCGAACGGCGTGGTCTGCCGAACGCGAGACATCTGCCGCGCGTCTTTCGGGTCGGCACGGTGCTTTGATTCGGCCTCCCTCAGGCCACGATTTTCAGTGGCTCGCCGCGATTGTGCAGGAGCACGAGCTGGTCACTGCGCAGGGCGAGTTCGGCGTACGTCTGCCCGTCGTCATCGCTGAACTCCACCTCGTAGACGTCGGGCGCGAGAATCTCGACGATCGTGCCGACTTCGCCGCGCTTCAGATTGCGTTCCGGAAGGTCGTCGAGTAGCGCGACCGTGTCGAGCAGTGTGATGCTTCGCCTTCGTTGGGCCATCAGCGTTTCCTCTGTTTGACGGAGCACGTCGTCAGTCGTGGAACCTTCTTACCATGAAGGACGATCCAGCCGCTACGGATGGTTGCCGTTCCAACCCTTGTCGCCATCGTAAAATCGATCGTGTACCTTTGGCCGTAGGCATCGAGTTCCCCAGCCGCTGCCTCTCCGGTTCGTGCGATTTCCAGCAATTTGATCCGCAAACGTGGAGCATCTGCAGCAGTGAGCCCGAGTGCACTCGCAAAGACGCGTGCTTTGTGTCGACCTCGCGGGCTGTCCGAGTTCAAGCAGTAGTCGGACAACTTTCGAATGTCGACGATCGCCCGGTTCCCATGCGGTAGCCGCACCCGAGAAGACTACGAGACCGATACGAAGAGGGCAATCGTCACGCACGAATATCTATGCCGGGCACCGGCAAGGATCAGCCTGATCTGGCCTGTTCCTTTCAAATTCTGGCGCGCGCATAGGCTCGTCAGTCATGGCGGGCGCGCTCATTTGCGGGGACGACCTCGACCGGTTGGGGAGCTATGCCCTTCGTGTCGTCCGGCACATCGACTATGCGAAACGAAAGTTGCTGGCCTTCTGCGATGTCCGGAAGCTGCCGCCGTCGCGACTCATGCCCATTCCCTGCCGTTACGAACGATCGCATGTAGGTCAGCGGCACATTGGCGAGCATCGCGCTAAACGCACCGCCGTGGTGGAGGCACGAACACGCCGACCGATCTTGACCTCGAGAGCCTTCGTCTGACCAGCCGAACGGGCGGTTCAGTGGCAGCGCGCAGCGCCGTCAGCTGCAAGCGGAAGTTCGGCCGGAGTTTCAGGTTTCCAAGCGCTGCTGCTGCAGCCGATCAAACTCCGCCTCATAGGCCTCGACCGGTTGAAAGGTCTTCGGGTTGTACGCCCAATGCCTTTCTATTTCGAATGCTAGTGATCGAGCCATACCGTCTAGCGGCCGTTGCGCTGGGGATGCCCCGCGTGCGCTTTCTCGATGACAAATTTGCCGAACGACACACCGAGGTTCACACCTTCACCGCTGCCCGCCAGCGCCAGCGACACGTTGCCCTTCGTTACGACTTGCGCATCCGACGACGCACCCATGCCGGCGTGGGCCTCGGCCGCACCGTACGTACCGAACACCTCGCTGATGTCGGCGACCGGCGTAAACCGTCCCGTGCCGTCCACCACCTTCGTCATACCGACCGTCAGCCCACCGCCTTTGGCGTGGATGGAAACGCGCGCCGACTGCCCGTTGTCACACCTTATGGTGGCCTGGCCGCTCGCCGACTTGTAGAACGCCGACCACCCCTGCAGCGAGAATTTCATGCGACAGGACGTCGCTGCCGCCGACGCCGGTAACGTGAGCCCCCAGATGCTTGCGAACAGAAGCCCAACAATTTGTCCAGTGCGTCTCCCTTTCATGCCAGCCCCCGTCTTCTTCCGCCTCTCAGAATCTCACGCTTTCCGCCGGCTGTCACTATGGCGCGAGGATCACCCGCGAATGAAGCGCACAGGGGCCGAATTGGGCGCCGATTGCCGCTGCGCGCCGGTGACCGTATACTTCGCGCGTGTGCACGTTGGCGCTGTATTTCCAGATTCATCCAGAGGTGCCGCTGGTGGTCGCCGCGAATCGCGACGAGTTCTATGACCGGCCCGCCACGCTGCCGGACCGCTTGCTCGACGACCCGTGGGTGATCGCGGGGAAAGATCAGGTCGCCGGCGGCACGTGGCTCGGCGTCAATGCCCATGGACTCGTCGCCGGCATCTTGAACCGGCGCGCCAACACGCCGCCCGATCCGACGCGGCGCTCGCGCGGACAGCTATGCCTGGAAACGTTGCGTGAACCATCGGTCGACCGCGCCATCACGCGCGTGCACAGCGAGGGCGCCGCGGCGTACAATCCATTCAATCTGCTCATCGCGTCTCCCCAGGCAGCCGCGGTCGTCGGCAACGTCAGCGGTGCGATGAAGGTCACGCCGCTCGCGCCCGGCCTGCACGTGCTGACCAATCTCGATCTCAACGATTTCGAGTGCCCGCGCATCGCCAAGTCGTACGGCCTGTTCGACGCCGCGCGCGCATCGCTGCGGCCGAGCAACGTGGATACGTTCATTGATGCATTGCACGCGATCCTTTCCGACCATTCCACGCCGCTCGACCCACGCTCCGCCGGCCCGCCGAATAATCTGTGCGCGCACACCGAACGCTTCGGGACGCGCTCGTCGACGCTCTTGCTCTACGCCGCGGACGAGCGGCGCTTCCGCATGTGGCACGCCAACGGCCCGCCATGCCGCACGGCATATGCAGAGGTCGCGCTGCCTCCACCTGAATCCGCTGGACAAGCGTAACTCAACTCGCTACGTTCGCGCCCGATGATGCGGGGGTGGCACGTGTGGCTGTTCCGACGCGCGGCTCTGCCCTGCCCTCTCCTCCTCTTGGTCGCCGGCTGCACGCCACCAGCCGGCCTGCAACCTCCTACCGGCAACGTTGCTCAGGGTGCGCCCGAAGAGGCTCTTGGCCCCAGCGGACAAGGACGCTTCTATGCGCTCGGACAGGCGCTGGCGCGTGAGCAGCAGCGCACGACGGCGCTGCAGGCCCAGCTCGACGAGCGCGCGCACCAGATCGAACAGCTGCAGGCGGAAGTCACGCAGCTGCGTGACCACGAGACGGCGCTGCAATCCGCGCTCGACCGCGCGGCAACGGAGCAGGCGGCCGCGCGCGCCGCCGCCCATGACGCTCAGAAGGCAGGCGCAAGCAAGTCGGCCGCGGGCGAAACCCCGGCGGAAACCACGACAGGCAATGCCGCCGAGAGCGATCGTGCCCATGCCACCGAGGTCGCTTCGTTACGCACCTCGCTGGCTCAGGAAAAACAGCGGCGCCAAAAGGCCGAGTCCGAACTGACGCGCCTCAAGGAGGAAACGTCGACGCCGGCGCTCGCCGACGCCGGTGCGCCGGGCAACGATCTAGCCGCAGCCAAGCGCGAGATCGCCGATCTGCGTACGACCCTGGCGGACGAACGTGCCGCGCGCACGCGCCTCGCGGCGCAGCTGCACAACCTGGAACGGCGGGCGGCACCGAGTCGGACGCCGGACGCGACACCGCAAGACGCGGATCTGCGCGCCCGCCTCAAGGCACTCGAAGAGGAACGGCAAGCCGCCGTGGACAGCTTCAACCGGAGCCTCGCCGCGAGTCAGGAACATACCGCCGAGCTGGAGAGCCAATTGGCCGCCGAACGGGAAACGAACGCCGCTGCTGCGGCAGCACCGTCAGTCGCCGGCGAGGTCGCATCCATTCGCAGCGAAAATACCGCGCTGCGCGAGCGGCTCGACGAAGAGCATCGTCGCACCGAACAGCTCGCCGCCAAGCTCAAGCTGGCCACCCGCGTCACCGATCTCATTTTCAAGATGCAATCACAGCAGGGCCAAGAGCCGCCGCCGGTCGAGGTGCCGCGCGCCGATGGGTGGCTGGATCGCTGAGCCTCAGCGTTGCTCGCCTCGCGCGTTTTCCGCGGGTGTGGGAGCGTCGGCCAGCCAGACCCGTGTCAGCCGCGCCGGCCGCAGCGGATGCAGGCGAAAATCACGCACCCGCGGGCTCACGATGTCGTACGTCGCCGGATGATACAGGAAGATCCAGGGCGCATCGTCGATGGCCAGCAGCTCCACCTTCTGCAGCAACGCGATGCGGGCCGCGGGATCGACGGTGTACGCCGCTGCATCGAGCAGGGCATCGACTTGCGGGTTGCTATAGTTCGCATTGTTGTTCGTTCCAATGTTCTTCGAATGCAGTAGGACTTCCAAGAAATTGCTCGGGTCTGGAAAGTCCGCTTCCCAACCGAGCAAGAAGAGCGGCACGAGATCCGGCGCCCGCACCGCTTCGAGAAACGGTCCCCACGCGATCGCCTTGATCTGCATGGCAACGTTGACGTCGGCCAGGTCTTGTTGCACCGATTCCGCCAGCCGCAACGTGGTTTCGTCGGCGCGCACCCACAACGTGGTAGCGAAGCCGTGTGGGTACCCAGCCTGCGCCAACAGTTGTCGCGCCCGCGTCGGGTCGTACGGATAGCCCGGCACGTCGGCATTGTAGCCCGGCATGTTCGGCGGCAAGATTCCCTTGGCGATGACGCCACGGTCGTTGACCAGCCGCAGCAGTTTGCGCTTGTTGACCGCGTAGTTCAGCCCCTGACGGACGCGGCGATCGGTGAACGGGAGCATCCGGCAATTCATGCCGACGTACTGCGTGCGCATCGTCGTCACGTGATGCAGCAGCGGCTGGTACCGCGGTTCATGGATGACGCGCGGAAATTCGGCGGGTGGAATGTTGGCGACGTCCAGCTGGTCGGAGTCGTACTTCAACCAGGCGAGCTCGTCATTGACGCCCACCAGCCGCAGCACGCCCGCCAGGCGCGGTACGTTCGGCTCGAAGTAGTGCGGGTTGCGCACGACCAGGAGCCGTTGGCCGGTGACCCATTCTTGCAGCATGAACGGGCCGCTGCCCACCGGATGGCGCGCGAAGTCCTCACCCCAACGCGCCACTTCCTCTGCGGGCACGGCGGCGGCAAACGGCATCGTCAGCTTGTGCAGAAAGAGCGGATCGAAGTCATGCAGAACGAAGCGCACGGTGTACGGGTCGGGCGTTTCTATGCCGCTGACGTCGCAGCGCGTGGCGTCGCAGGCGTCCGCCCCGATGATGCCGCGAAAGAACTCCGCGCCCTGCGAGCGCGTGTGCGGATTCAGGACGCGCCCGATGCCGTAGCGCACGTCCGCAGCGACCAGTGGGCGGCCGTTGGTGAATTGCACGTCGTGTCGCAGATGAAACGTATACGTCCGGTGATCCGGCGACACCTCCCAGTCAGTGGCCAGCTGCGGCACGATGTTGCTGTCGTCGTCGTAGTCTACCAGCGTGTTGAACAGCATTTCCTCGAAGTGCCACGACGCGGTGTCGTAGCCGCGCGCCGGATCGAGGGTCGGGACGTCATCCTGATCCGCCAAGCGCAGATAGGGCGGCGGTGATTCCGTACCCGTACCCGACGATGAGGCGCAGCCGGTGCACAACGACAGGACCAGTGCAGCACCGCGCCAGCTCATGTGCGGCGTTCACGCGTGCCGAGAACCGCCAGCAAGCCGTAACCGAAGAAGTTGAAAGCGACTACGGCGTACACGATCGCCAGCCCGGGAAACACCATCAGCCACGGCGCCAGTCGATAGTACGTCTGGCTGTCGCTGATCATCCGTCCCCAGCTGGGCGTCGGCACGGGCACGCCCAGTCCCAGATAGCTCAGGCCGGCGTCGAGGAGCACGGTGTTCGAAGTGCTCAGGGCGCCCATGACCAGGATCGTCGGCAGCACATTGGGGAGGAGGTGCCGCACGATGAGGCGCAACGGCGTGGCGCCCAACGCATGCGCCGCCGCGACGAAATCGCGCTGCCGCAGCGACAGCACTTCGCTGCGTAGCGTGCGCGCCACCCCGGTCCAACTGACGACCGCGATCACCACGAAGATCGAGGTGAGTCCCGGCTGGAACAGCGCCGCCAACGCGATTGCCAGCAGCAGCGCCGGAAACGACAGCACGACGTCGGTCATACGCATCAACAGCGTGTCGATCCAACCGCCGAAATAGCCGGCACACACGCCGACGGTGACGCCGATGACCAGCGTGAGGCTGGTTGCCACGACGGCCACCAACAACGAAATGCGCGCGCCGTAGAGCAAGCGACTCAAGAGGTCGCGCCCCAACTCATCGGTCCCCAGCCAGTACGGTTTTCCTGGCGCAAACGGATCGCCGAAACTGTCCGCCACGGCTCTGAGGGGGTCGAAGGGCGACAGCCACGGCGCCGCCAGCGCCACGGCGATCAGCGTGAGAATCATCGCGCCACCCAGCCACGCCAGCGCCCGCTGGCTCCCCTGCCCTTTCATCTTGCCTCACGCGGTTGCGCGGCTCACGACTGCCGGTAGCGGATGCGCGGGTCGATCACCAAGTACAGCAGATCGACGATCAGATTGGCGCCGACGACAAGGATGGAGCTGAACAGCACGGTGCCCATAATCATCGGAATGTCCTGATTGAACACCGCATCCACGGCGAGCCGGCCGAGCCCGGGCCAGTTGAACACCGTCTCGGTGAGCACGACGCCGCTCATCAAACCGGCGAAGTCGAGGCCGAGCAGCGTAACCAGCGGCAGTAGCGCGTTGCGCAGCGCATGCTTGCCGTAAACCTGCCGCGGCGGCAGTCCCTTGGCGTGCGCCGTGCGGACGTAGTCCTGATCGAGCACCTCGCGCAGGTTGGTGTGCAGCAGTCGCGTATAGTACGCGGCGGTGCCCAGGGCCAGCGCCGTCGCCGGCAGCACGACGTTGAGCGCGCCGAAGCCACCGAGCGGAAACAGGCGGAGGCGATACGCAAACACGTAGAGCAGCATCATGCCCAACCAGAACACTGGGAAAGACAGGACAACCAGTGAGCCGACCAACACGGCGAGATCCGTCGATGAGCCCGCCCGCAAAGCCGTGAGGCAACCGAGCGCGACGCCGATGAGCACCGCGGCAGCGAGACTGGTCACCGCAAGATACGCCGTAGCCGGCAAACGATCGAGGATTGCTTGCACCACGCTCTGCCGCGTCAGATACGAACGGCCCAGATCGCCGTGCAGCAACCGGCCGACGTAGCGCGCGTACTGCACCGGCAGCGCCTGATCCAGCCCCAGCTCTTTGCGAATCGCCGCCAGGGTTTCCGGATCCGCCTTCGGCCCGGCGACGGTGCGCGCCGGGTCGCTGGGGATGATGAAGGCAATGGCGAACGTGAGTACGCTCACGCCGAAGAGAATCACCACGCTCCACGCCAGCCGCTGCAGCAGTGCGATCATCCGTCAGCATCCACGGCGCAATGAGAGCCCAGGGTGAGTCGTCACTGCTCGAAGTGTGCGGCCACGAGCGCGGCCGCATAGGACAGCCCCGCCAGGGCGGCGGAGGCGAGGAACCATTTGGCAATCGGGGGCGTTTCAACGAGAAACATCATGACGACGAGTGACAGCACGAGCGAACCCGTCGCGGCGGTGCCGAGTCGCATGCAGGCGCGCCGGACGGTGCCCATGGCGCGGACCATACCCAGGCATGCCGGTGGTTGCAATCGAGCGCGGTGTCGCGTCCCACGGCGAGCCTCCACCCGATGGACGCTGCACGGCAAACGACACGGCAAATCGCATGTGGGAGACACCGCTTGCGGAATTAATCCTGCGTACAGAATTCGCTCGAGCGCCAAGAAAGAGACATTTTCGGCGCTCCTGATCACCGGCGGAGCCCGAAGAATGTCTCGCAGCAAACGTAATGATCTTCGGCATATCGCTTGCTGCTAGCTACTTGGCGAGGAGTGACTGAAGCAGTGATGAGCTGGCCATGGGACCTGCGAGGCATGACGAAATGAAGCGACGCAACAAACTGCGGGTGACGACTCTGCGCCCGGTGCGCCCACGCAACCCCAGTGGCTCGTCCCCCGCGGAAGAGCTTGGATATCTCCTACAAGTGCATCCGGTGCCGCAGTCGCGCGACGAGATCCTGATGGTCGCCATTCACTTCGCACGGCGTTTCGCGGCCGCGTACGGGAAGTCAGTGCCGGGCTTCTCAGAGGACGCCGCGACATTTCTGGCGCGGCACCGCTGGGAGATCACAGACCTCGCGGTGCGTGTGGCGCGCGCGGTCGCAGTCAATCAAGGCAACCTGATTACCGCCGCCGACCTGTGCGGCTCGTAGTGGTCTCCGATGGCGGCTGCCGACGATCCGTGGCCGTCAGTCGCCCTTCAAGGCGTGGCTGAGCTTCTCTCGGATCCGTTGGTACTCGCTGCGTATCCGGTCGGAAATCGGATCCAGCTGTTCCTCGAGTGACTTGGTGAAGCCGGTCACCGTCTGCGTTATCTCGCTGAGCTGTTCCTGCCGCCATCCGGACGACTCTTCGGCCTGCTCGCGGATCTGCCGCAGCAGACCCTCCAAATCCTGAAAGACATGCTCGCGGCTCACGAGATCGACGCGTGGCCCTCGAGCTTGTATCGGCCGCGCCGGCTTGCCGCGCTGTGGGCGTTGCCGGCGGCGGCGTTTCCGTCCTGCGCCCTGCCCCGGTGGACGGGAACCGTGTTGCCCATCCGGATGCCAGCCCTCCGCAATCTGCCGCACTTCTGGTTCCGCGTGATCGGCGCCGGGCATTGACATGACATCCGGGCCGGTTCGACGGCTAGTCGACATGCTTCATTCTCCCTTTCGTTTCCTGTCCGTGCGACCCGCTGGCCGCTGCCCTGTCGACGCCGTATGCGTGCAACAGGTCCAGGGCCTGGCGGTTCATCGCGACTGAGTCGGCCGCGCGGCGCCCTCCTGTGCAGAGCGACGCCGGTCGCGTGACTCGAACGCGCAGCCCCACGATTGGCGCACAGAATGTAGCCGCCCGCGCGCCAGAAGGGAAGCGCAAAAGTCAGCCGAGTCGCTCGCGGAGCGCCAGGAGCGCGGCGTGCACGTCGGCCGCGGCATCCAGCACCGCCCGCATCGGGTCGGTGCGTTTGCGCACGCGCCGCGGTACGGTGTGCAGCGTGAAACGCGACGGATGCAGGCGCGCCGTGACCTCCCTCCAACTCAGCGGCGTCGACACCGGCGCGCCGGCCCGCGGCCGCACAGAGTACGGAGCGACAATGGTCTTGCCGAAGCCGTTCTGCAGAAAATCGACGTACACCTTACCGCCGCGCTCGCCCAGCGGGCGCGCCACGGTGGCAATGTCTGCCTGCTCCGCAGCGACCACGCGTGCCAGGACTTCGGCAAACATCCGGGCCTCGGCATGCGTCAGCGTCCCATCGAGCGGCACCAGCACATGGAGACCGTCCTGGCCCGAGGTCTTGACGAAGTGCGGCACGGCCAGCTCCGTCAGCAGCCCATGAATGTGGCGCGCCACGTGCACCACGTGCCGAAACGGTGCACCCTTGGGATCGAGATCAAGGATCGTCCAATCGGGCCGATCCAGCATGCCGCGCCGGGCGCTCCACACGTGCAACGGGATGCACCCCGAATTGATGACGTAGAGCAGTATACGCCGATCGTTGCAAATAAAGTAGTCATTGCCCTCGATGTGGAACGTCTCTACCCACTGCGGCGTGAAGTCCGGGGCATTCTTCTGGAAGAAGCTCTTGCCATCGATCCCGTCGGGGTAGCGCGTCAGCACGACCGGCCGGTCACGCAAGTACGGCTGCAGCCACGGCCAGACCGCTTCATAATAGGCGAGCAGGTCGCCCTTGGTGTAGCCGTCCGCCGGCCAGAAGACCTTGTCGAGGTTGCTGAAGCGCGGCTCCGCTGGCGGCGTGGCCACTTCGACGACCGCCGGCTCCGAAGCCGCCGGCGGCCGCGGCGGCGCATCGCATTGCGCAACCGTCTTGTCGTCGCGTACGCGGATGAACACCGGCTGCCGAAGATAGCCGCTGCTGGTCACCTCACTGTAGCGCACCTCGGCAACCAGCTCCGGTTCGACGAAAACGTTGGCGCGTGCCGGTCCCGGCGGCGTGCCGGCGAACCCGGCGATCCGCCGTTTTCTGCTCTCGAGCCGCCCGAGGAGATCCGCCAGTGTGCGCGCATCGAACCCGGAGCCGACGTTTCCGGCATAGACCAGCCCGCCGTCGCCCTGCCAGGCGACCATCAATGCGCCGAGCTTTGTGCGCGCGCCCTTGCCGCGCACGAAACCGACGATCGCGACGTCGGCCGTGCGCAGCATCTTGACCTTGAGCCAGTCGCGCGAGCGCTTGCCGCTCCGATAGGGGGAATCGGCGCGCTTGGCAATGATGCCTTCCAATCCGTGCTCGGCGGCGGCGGCGAAGAGCGCCTCACCGTCGCGCTGGAAGAATTCACTCCAGCGCAGCACGCCGGTGTGCGGCACCAAGCTGTGCAACAGCTCCTTGCGTGTGTCGAGCGGCAGGTCGCGGAGGTCGTAGCCGGCCGCCGCCGGCAGGTCGAAGCAGTACATGACGACCGGCACCGCCGCGGCGGCACGCGCGACGGCGGCCGCATCGGTCTGGCCGAGGCGTTGTTGCAGGAGCTCGAACGAGCTCGCACCACGGGCATCCAAGGCCACCACCTCGCCGTCGACGATGCATTGATCGCACGGCAGATGGGCGACGGCGCGCGCAATCTCCGGGAAGGTCGCCGTGACCTCGCGGCCGCTGCGTGCAAACAGGCGCGCCTGGCCCGTCGGCGTGCGCACGGCGAGCAGGCGGACGCCGTCGTACTTCAGCTCGAAAACCCAGCCGTCCTTCGAAAACGGGCGCTCCACGGTTTCTGCCAGCATCGGCCTGAGCGTGGAGCCGTCCACGACGCGCTGCGGTGCGCCCGCCGCCTGCGCTCGCGCGGCGATTGCTTGCGTCCGTCCGGCGCCGGCCTTGAGCTCTTCGATCGTCAATCCGGACACCACGGAAGCCGGCTGCGCTTGCACCGGCTCGGGTACCGTGCGCTGCCCATCGGCCTTCTTGATGAGCAGCCACTGCTTGCCGTCGGCGCTCTTCGTGCGCACCAACGCCCAGCGTCCGCGCAGCTTGTGCCCGCGCAACTCCATGTCCAGCTTGCCGCGGGTAAGCGCGTCGCCGGCGGGGACGCCGTCGACGGTCTGGAAGCGGCCGCAATCCCAGACGATCATCGCGCCCGCCCCGTAGTTGCCGGGTGGAATCACGCCTTCAAAATCGGCGTACTCGAGTGGATGGTCTTCGGTTTGCACCGCCAACCGCTTCTCCTTCGGATCGACCGACGGCCCGCGCGGCACGGCCCAGCTCACCAACACGCCACCGATCTCCAAGCGCAGATCCCAATGCAGGCGCCGCGCCGCGTGCTGCTGCACGACGAACCGGCCGCCGGGTGCGGCCAACGCGGGTGCACCCCGCCCTTCTCCAAAGGGCTCCGGCGTCCGCGCCGGGTCACGCTTTTCGCGATACCTTTGCAGCAGACCGTCCGCCATCACTGCGTAGATACCACGCCGGAGGGTCGCCGCCGAGCCGGTTCACGTGTGTACTCATCGAGACACGCATGGTTGAATCGTCAGCTCGCCTGTGGTGCCGATCAATGATATGCTGCGGGCCACGAGAGTGAGGGACTATGGCTGCGCACGCAATCGCGTCTGGAACCATCAGTTTCGGGCTGGTGTCCGTACCCGTCAAGCTCTACGCGGCCACCAAGTCAAAATCGGTCTCCTTCAACCTCTTGCACGCCAAGGATAAGTCGCGCCTGCGCCAACAGTACGTCTGCGCGGCCTGCGGCGACGTGGTCGAGCGCAGCGCCATGGTCAAGGGCTATGAGTACGCCAAGGACCAATACGCCATCGTCACGGACGACGAGCTCCGCGCGCTCGAACAAAAGACGGAGCAATCCATCGAGATCGAAGAGTTCGTGCCGATCAGCGACGTCGATCCCATCTATTTCGACAAGACGTACTTGCTCGGCCCCGACAAGGGCGGCCACAAGGCGTACCGGCTGTTGCGGGAGGCCATGGAGAAGGCCGGCAAGGGAGCGGTGGCGAAATTTTCGACGCGCGGCAAGCAGCAACTGGTGCTGCTGCGCCAGGCACAGGGCGGCCTCATGCTGCACGCACTGTTCTATGCCGACGAAGTCCGCGGCTTCGATGAGCTCGATCGCGGCGAGGGCGTCACGTTGAAGCCCGGCGAGCTTGACCTTGCTGTTCAATTGATCGCACAGCTGGCTTCACCGTCCTTCGGCCCAGGCAAGTATGAAGATGAGTATCGCAAGAACGTATTGGATGTGATCGAGCAGAAGGTCGCCGGCAAGGAAATCGGTGCGGCCCCTGCGGCCGCACCGCGCGCGCAGGTCATCGATCTCATGGAAGCCCTCAAAGCCAGCCTGGCGGCGAAACAGGCGCAGCCGTCTACCCACGCGGAGCCGAGTCGCAGGCCGGCGCACGCCAAGGGAAGATCACCCACGGTGCGCAAGTCCGCGGCCAAGGCGAAGTAGACCGCACGCACGGGGCCGGGGGGCTGGGGATTGGGCGGACCTGGACCGGAGCGACCGCCGTCAACGTATGACAGCAGCCATCCCCGCTCCCCAATCCGCGCCTCCTGCCGCGCGTGTCTTTCGCACCGCGGACGTGGCGCGCATCCTCGGCGTCCCGCCGGTTCGGGTGCGGGCGGCGGTGCGTGCCGGGCTGTGCCGGCCCGCCGTGCGCGGCCGGCGTCTGCAGTTTTCGTTTCAGGACCTCGTGTTGCTGCGCGCCGCGCAGGGGCTGCGACAAGCGGCGGTGCCGGCGCGGCGCGTGCGCCGCGCGCTCACCGAGCTGGCCCGCCAACTGCCGCCGGGTCGTCCGCTGTCCGGCGTGCGCATTTACGCCGACGGCCGCCACGTCGTGGTGCGCGACGGCCGTGGTGCTTGGCGGCCCGACAGCGGACAGGTGGTGTTTACGTTCGACGTCGCCGAGCTGGCGCGCAAGGCCGGTGTCGTCGTACCGGTGCGACGGGCACGCGACCGCAAACGCGTGTCGCGTGCCAGTGCGCGGCAGGAAGCGGCCGCGTGCTTCGAGCGGGCGCTCGGTTTCGAGGAAGAGGACGACACCGACGCGGCGTGTGCAGCGTACCGGCGCGCCATCGAGCTCGATCCCGAGCTGGGCGACGCGTACATCAATCTCGGCCGCATGCTGCATGAGCAAGGAGATTCCGCTGAGGCCGCTCGGCTGTACCATCTCGCCCTCGAGTGCACCCCCGATGACCCGATCGCGCACTACAATCTGGCGTTGGCGCTGGAGGACGAGCACCGCAACAGCGCTGCCATCGCGCACTACAATCAAGCCGTCGATCTAGACCCGGACTTCGCCGATGCGCACTTCAATCTCGCGCGCCTCCTCGACCGCCTCGGCCGGCGCCCGCAGGCGATGCAACACCTGCTGACCTATCGGCGCCTCACCGACGAAGCGTAGTCGCCTCAAACAACAGGTGGCTCGGCTATGCCGCGCCTTGCAGCCGGCGCAACGTGTGAATTGCCTCGTCGATGTGCCGGTTGATGTTCAGCTCGCTCTGGATGACTTGCTGGACAACGCCGTCCTTGTCGATCACGAAGGTGACGCGCTTCGTCGGCAACCAACCCCCGAGCCGTGCGACCCCGTAGGCCGCGGCAATCTGTCCACTGCGGTCGCTGACGAGTGGGTACGGCAGCTGATGCGCTTCCGCGAACTGCGCATGCTTCTCCGGCGTGTCGAGACTGACGCCGATGATTTCCGCGTCGAGCCCAGCCACCTCGGCGCGTCGATCGCGGAAGCTGCACGCCTCGCGCGTGCATCCCGGCGTGAAGTCCTTCGGAAAGAAATACAGCACCACGTGCCGGCGCCCACGAAAGTCCTGCAAGCGTAGCGCCCGACCATCCGCGAGCTTGCCGGTGAATTCCGGTGCCCGTTCGCCGACAGCAATCATTTTGCCTCCTGTAACGCGGCGCCCTGCATGCTCGCCGCCTCAGTACAGCCATTGAGCGCGTTATTCACGGCGGCGAGGATCTCGTCCACGGTGATGCTGCCGTCGTGATTGCTATCACCGGCGGTGCACGCGCCCACCGGCGTGTTGTCGAGGGCGATGTTCACCATGGTGAGCAGCTCGTCGATCGTCACCCGTCCCAAGCCGTCGCAATCGCCGACGCAGGCCACGACGGTCGGCGTGAGCGTCGCCGACTGCGTTGGCGTGTCGGTTGCCGCCGGCGTCTCGGTTGGTGTCGCGGAAGATGTCGGCGAGGCGGTGGAGGTGCCGGTAGCGGTGGCGGTGGCAGTGGGGGTGGCGGTCGGCTCCGCGGTTGCGGTCATCGTCGCCGTGGCAGTCGTCGTTGCGGTTGCCGTCGCGCTCGGTGTGGCGGTGTCCGTCGCCGTCACACTGGCGGTAGGGGTTGGCGTCGGGGGTATGGTCGGTGTCGCGGTCTCCGTGTTCATCGCCGTGGCGGTCACGCTCGCAGTTGCGGTCGGTGTCGCCGTGAAGGCGATGCATTGACCGCTGAGGCCGTCGCAGCTCGCACCAAACACCAACGTGCATGTCCCGCAGCTCCCGTCGGTCGGCGGGCCGCAGACCGGCACGCCGACCGCGCACGCGCAACAGTCGTTGGGCCCCGGCGTGTTCGTCGGCGCACTCGTCGGCGTCGGCGTAAGCGAGAGCGTCGGCGTTACGGTCGCCGTCGATGTGGAGGTGACTGTCGGTGTCGGCGTACTGGTCGCAACGACGGTCGGCGTCGGGGTCAGCGTCATGCACTCGCCACTGTCCCCATCGCAGCGGGCTCCAGGAATCAACACGCACTCGCCGCAAGACCCGTTGACCGCCGGACCGCAAACTGGTCCGCCGCTGTCGCACTGGCAGCAATCGTTGGAGGGCGGCGTTGCGGTCACGGTGGGCGACCCAGTGGGCGTCGGCGTCGTCAAGACGCTCGGCGTTGCAGTCGGTGGAACCGGCGACGGCGTCGGTGTCGACGTTCGCGCCGGGACCGTCGGCGTTGCTGTTGCCACCGGTATCGTTGCCGTCGGGGTCACGCTCGGCGATGGTGTACCTGCCGTTGCCGGCTGCACTTCGAACGCGCCGATGTCGCAGGCGGTGTTGTTCGAGCCGGACCGTGGCGCGCCACGCTGATCCGTGGCGGGACAGGAGGCGTCGCCTGCGTCGATCGCGGGACTCCCAGGCAGGAGCGCCTGTGTGAACGTGGGGCCACCGTTATCCTGCAGCGGGCCCAACAAAGGGTTGATGTTCGTCAGATCCCCGGCCGCCGCGTTGCCGTCGGCGCCCGTATGGATGCAGGTGGAGCTGCTGTCGATATTGTGGCCCAAAGAAAGCAGATCGGCACCCGTGCAGTTTCCACCCGAGAGACTGCCGGAAATGATCGTGTCCCGAACCTGCAGCGTCGTGAAGCTGTAAATGTCGCCGCCGGTGCCGCCGGTGCCAGCGGAGTTGCCGGCGATGGTGACGCTCTGCAGCTGCATGGTAGCGGGGGGGAAGTTTTCGATGCCACCACCCCCGCTCCCGGCCGAGTTGCCGCTGATGGTCAGGTTGGTGAGCTGCGCCATGCCGCTGTTGAGGTTGGCCAGGCCGCCCCCGTAGGTGGTGGTGCTGTTGCCGCTAACCGTGCCCGCGGCCAGCTGCATGGTGCCGTTGCCGATGTTCGCCACGCCACCTCCATCGGCGCCAGCGCTGTTGTTACGGACGGTCACATTGGTCAGCGTCAGGTTGCCGGCGTTCCGGATTCCGCCGCCGGCTGCGGACGTGTTGCCGTTTTGGATGGTCACCTGCGAGATACTCAGATTGACACCGCTCAGGACATCGAGGGCGCGGTCGATGTGGGCGGCGTCGATGATCGTGCTGCCCGCCGCGCTGCCGGTGATGGTGAGGTCATCGGTAATATCGAGATCGCCGGTTGCCGCCGCATCTTCGTTCGCCCCGGGAATGCTGAGCACGTAAGTGCCGCTCGGTAGGCTGATGGTATCGGCCCCCGGTGACGCATTGGCTTCCTGAATGGCAGCGCGCAGCGTGCACGTGCTATCCGCCGCGGCGCACTGACCGTCACCGGGCATTGCATCGACCGCGTCCGCGAAACTGTTCACCGCGAAGCTCGCGGCCATCGTGCGCTGCGGCTGCGTCGCCGTTACCGCAATCAGCGTGGTGCAGCCCGCCAGGACGGCTACGAGCGCACGGCGTGTGTACGAAGTGTACATGGCGTTCAGAGGTTCCCGGCTGCGCGACCAAGGCTTCTGTCTATAGCCCCATGGCCGGCCGCGTCAAGCAACGCTGCGTCGCTCACGCGTTCGGCGCTGCCGGAACGCCGAGGCGAGTGTCATCCGGAATTCTTCCGTCCATCGGGTATGTGGCGTGAACCTTCGGCAAGCAGGGGCGCATGGGCGGTGATCGACTAGACGCTACGTCGTGTGAATCCTGAATGCGAGGGTTTCCCCGGCGCCGATCGTGCCGACGACGATTTTCCGGTTACGGTTCGGTTTCAGGATCCGATCGCCGACGGACAAGCTCTCGCCCCGGGGAGCGACCACCGTCAATCCTTCCATACGCTCGCGCCCGGGATTCGTCACGCGCAGCGACATTTCATCGCACACGAGCCGCAGCTCACGGACGGCGACGAAGCGGTCGAGGATGCGGCTGGCAGGAACGAACCATCCGTGCTTGGACGCCAGGTACCCGAGCCGCTCTTCAAGCGGCCTGTGCATGCGCTTCGTGCCGAGATCCAGCCAGTCGAAATCCAGATGCGTGTATACCAGGGCGATACCGTTCTGCTTTTCCAAGTCATCGATGGTGTGCTCGGTATACCATTCCAAGAATCCGTGGCCACCGGCATTCCGCCACCTGCCGGTGCGCACGAACCCCTTGGTAATGCCGTAGCGCTCCAGCGCCAGCGCACTCAGCGGCGAGCCCGTGCTCGGTATCGTCAGCGAGCCTTCGCCTCCCTCGTTGGCCAGCGCGCCGGGGCCGTCAACCCAGATCCACGGCTTGTAATGATTCAATATATCGGTGTTGTAGTATATGCTCTCCGGGTTCGACCCTTCATTACCCTGCGCGTCCTTCTTCGAGCGTCTGGAGTGCTCGACGTACACGGACGGGTAGTCGCCGAAGACCCGCTTGTTGTACTCGAACGCGTCGATGACCCGCTGTCGTTGATCGGACGTCTCGCTCGGCGTATGCAGGCCGATCTCGTGGCCGCTGGCCGCCAATCCCAGGTAGAATTCCTGTTCCACGGGATCGACGATCGGCACGGCCTTCGGAGCCAGATATCGAACCTCCGGGTCGCTCGATTGGCTCCACTTGCGCCAGATCGCTCCCTCATGCGCCCAGTCCGCCCAAAAGGCAAAGGCAGTGACGGTCAGCTTCAGCCCGAGACGGTCGAAGACCTCGAACAGCGGCGCCAATCGCCGGCTGTATGCGGAGTCGGCATCGTGGACCAGCGTAAAGGCGAGCTCGCGGGCATCCGGGTAGACGCTGATCCGCCACGCGCCGTGGGAGGTCGGAGAGCTCCGTCCGGTCTCGGCGTGCATCCGCGTCGGAGCCGATGGCCTATTGCTGAACTCGGGCAGAATCTCGTCCCCTCCGACCGGCAGCAAAGCGCAACCGGCACGCCGAAGGCAAGCCGCCACATCACCGATTGCCCTCCTGCCCGCTACCTGGCGCCGCGGGGCAGGTAGTGCCGCCGTCCTTTGGACGACGGTTCGAGCCGCGTGCGCACCTGCTCCTCGATCCAGGAGTAGGTGCGGGCGATACCCGCTTCGAGCGCTACCTGGGGCTCCCAACCGAGCACGTCGCGGAGTCGGTGGTTATCGGAGTTGCGGCCGCGCACACCTTGCGGACCGGGCACGTGTGTCTTTCGGATTGACGTGCCCGCGATCTCTGCAATCATGTCGGCCAACTGGTTGATGGTCACCATGCGGTCCTGACCGAGGTTGAGCGGCTGGTGGTAGTCCGACCGCATCAGCTTGTGGAGGCCGACGACGCAGTCATCGACGTAACAAAAGGAGCGTGTCTGTTCACCGTCGCCCCAGATTTCGATCTCGGAGGTCCCGCTGAGTTTGGCGATGGCGATCTTGCGCGACAGCGCCGCCGGCGCTTTCTCGCGTCCGCCGTCCCACGTGCCGCACGGGCCAAAGACGTTGTGTAGGCGCACGATGCGCGTTTCGATGCCGTAGTCCTCGCGATAGTGCGTGCACAACCGCTCGGTCATGAGCTTCTCCCAGCCGTAGGCGTCTTGGGGATGCGCCGGATAGGCGTCTTCTTCCTTGAGCGGCACGACATCTGGAACCTCTTGGCGATACACCGGATAGACGCAGGCGGACGATGTGAACAGGTAGCGCGCGACGCCGGCCTGCCGTGCGGCGTCGAGCGTGTTCAGGTTGATCAGTGAGTTGTTGTGAAAGATCTGCGCGTGGCGGGCGGAGATGTACCCCATTCCGCCCATGTCCGCCGCCAGCGCGTAGACTTCCTCCGCACCGTCAATCGCCTGCAAGCAAGCCTCCCAGCGACGCAGGTCGAGCAGCGCAAACGCGTCCGCATCGGTGCGCGTGAACTCCGGATACTTGAGATCGACACCGCGCACCCGGTACCCGAGCCGTTTCAAATACGTCACCAGGTGGTGGCCGATGAAGCCGCCCGCTCCGGTCACGACCACCAGCCGGCCGTTGCCTACAAGCGCGTCACCCATCGCGTCAGTGGTGTTAGCCGATTGATCGGTCGCCGGCTAGGATATGGACGCCGCCGCGGCTCACAGGTCATATGGATAGCCGCCCAACAGTCGCCGTGCTGTTTTTTTGCGAGACGTGAGTACCGGTGCGCTCTACGTGACGCCGTCTCTTTGGGGCGCGAAGTTCGATTCGAGCTGGGGGCGGCCGCCCAGGAGTGCCGTCCAGACCTGGGCGCCGCAGCGTTCCCGGAACTCCGCCCGCCCGGCCTCGTAGCGGTCCCCCTCGGCGATCACGCGCGGGTCGTCGGGCACCTTGTCGCGGATCTCCGCCCGGGTGACGCGGGCGGCGGCGGCACGCAGCCTGGACGGGTCCAGAGCTTCGCCGTAATGGGCGCAGACCCGGGCGAACGCGGTGTCCAGGTCGACCTTCATCCCGTCGTAGGTCAGGGTCGTCTTGCGTGTGGTCCACCGGTCGAGGTGCAGCCAGCGCTCCAGGTGACGGCCGTACAACTCGCTCCAGTGGCGGATGCGGTCGCGGTCGGTCGTGCGCTCGCGGTGAAAAAGCAGCTGCGAGTACACCGTAGCAACCGGTTCGCGGTAGAGGTAGATCACGTTCGACCTCATCAGGGACAGGTCGAGGTCGTGGCTGTGCAGCAGCAGGTAGTCGGTCCGGCCCGGCCAGTAGAACACCCGCGTCAGGGTCGGCCGGCGGAAGTAGAGTTCCATGAGCATTCGCAGCCAGCGGCTGCCGGTGCGCGGGAAGCTGACTAGAAACGTCGCGGCCGGGTCGGACGCGAAGCGCCGGATCGTCTCGGCGTCGCGGTGCAGGGGCACCGAAGGCCTGCGGCAAGTCATCAGCGGGCGCCGCCTGCGGTCGCGACGACGTCCTCGTCGCGGCTACGAAAGTAGTCGGCGACCGGCTGTCGTCGCGGCTCGCCGGCGGGTGTCCAGGCGAGCGGACCACCCGGGGCGGAGGTCACCTCCCGGCCGGGATCGAAACCTGCCAGCAGGCGGTGTCGGCCGCGGTAGTCGCGGGAAGCTAAGGCGCCGTGAGCGAGCGCGCGGAGCCGGAGGTCCACGTCGGTGGTGACGCCGCCGGAGGCGGCGGCGAAGCGCCTGGCCCAGTCACCGAAGTGCGCGAGCGCTTCGGCGCCGGAGTAGCGCAGGGCGTGGGGCAGCGGTAACCCCAGCGCCCGGAAGTCGTCCTCGCCGGCGAGGCCGAGGGCGCCGCACAGCAGCGCGGTGTCGCCGCCGCCCACGACGCAGTGCTGGTACAGCTCGACCCGGGCCAGCAGATCGGCCCGCAGCGCCCAGGCGAGTCCGTGGCGGCCGTCGAGGGTGCCGCGCTCGCGAAAGCGCCTGACGCCGCCGACCTGCTCGACGTCGGCATCCGTGTACTCGGCGGTCGAGTGCGAGAAACACTGCACCACTGGGGCGCTCTCGAGCGCCTCGGCAACCCGCCGCGGCCACTCAGACTCGGCGAAAAGTACGTCCGCATCGAGGAACACGATCGACTCGAAGCCGTCGTCGAGCAGACGCTCGGCGCCGATTTGCCACAGCCTCTCCTTCTGGAACATCACGTCGCCGCCGCGGATCTGGAGCACGTACGGATCGGCCTCGACGTCGAACGGCTCGTCGCCGAACGCGAGCTCCACGGTCAGCAGCGGGATCGCGCTCTTCGCCAACGCGCGGCGAAAACGGCGGTAGTTGTCTACGCGGGCCCGATACCGACACGGGTTGAAGTGGCAGCAGACCGCGCCGAGACCGAGGTCAGAAAGTGCCGGCATCGATCGGGAAGTCGCCGCCGGTGCAGAAGCTGCTGTCGTCCGCCGCCAGGAAGAGCGCCAGTCGGGCGACCGCGTCGGGCTCGATCCGTTTCTTCAAGCACTGCTGCGCGAGGGCGGCGGCAAGATTCTCGGATGTCGCCCACAGGCGCAGCTGGCGTTCGGTCATGGTCCATCCGGGAGTGATGGTGTTGACGCGGATCGCGAGGGACCCGAGCCGGCGGGCGAGGCTGCGCGTGAGCCCGACGACGCCGGCCTTGGCGGTGCCGTACACGGACAGATCCGGGCAGCCTTGCCGCCAGGCGACCGAACCCAGGTTGACGATGGCGCCGCCGCCGGCCGCGGCCATCGCGGGCGCGACCGCCTGCGCTGCGAAATACATGTGACGCAGGTTGACGGCGAAGCTCCGGTCCCAGCTCTCCGGCGTAACCTCCCGAAAGTCCTCGCGGTCGTCGTTGGCGGCGTTGTTGACCAGTACGCGGACCGCTCCCAGCGACGACTCGACGCGGCTCACGGCGGCGCGCAGTGCGTGGACCGAGACCAGGTCGCATTCGATGAACTGGGGGGGGTGACGGTGGGTCTTGTTGGCCTCGACGACCGCTTGCGCGCCGGCGGAGTCGATGTCCAGAAACGCGACCCGCGCACCCTGGGCGACGAACGCCGTCACCAGCGCGGCGCCGATGCCGCTGCTGCCGCCGGTGACCAGCACGACGCGGTCTGCGAGACTCGGGTAGACCGCGAAGTTCATCGCGGGCCCTCGACCAGGGACATCAGGCCGTCGACGAAGGTCCTTGCCGAGTGATGTCTGCGCGCTTCGGCGGCCGCTGCGTGTGACCGCCGCAACGCTTCGGGCCAGCGACCCAACAGCTGCCCCATCGCCGCGGCCAGCCCCGGCGAGGTGAACTCGGTGGCGGTCACGTCGATGAGCCCGAGGCGGCGGGCCTCCTGCGCCATCCAGGTGCCGGCCGACACCAGCACCGGCTTCCCCGCGCCGACCGCCTCGAGGAAGATCGACGAAGTCCGCAGCTGGTAGGCGATCGGGTCGTACGCGGCCAGGACCAGGTCGGACCGCTTCAACACCGACTGGTAGTCGCGTCGGGACAGCGGCTGCTCGATGGTCCTGACCTCGATCGGCAGCGAGCGAAGCCTCGTCACCTCGGCCCGATCGACGTCGAATAGGCAGCTCGTTTGCACTGTCAGCGCGATCTGCGGGGAACGATCGACCACGCGGCGGAGCGCGTCGGCGAGCAGGTGGAAACCCTTCTCGCGGCGGGCCTCGCCGAGGAAGACGACGCGGATTTTTCGGTGGGCGACCGGTCTCCGTCCGTTTCGCGGAGTCGCGTGAGCCAGCGGCAGCGGCAGGGGCCACAGGGGTTTGCCAATCAGTCCGGTGAAGTACGATGCGAGCGGCTCGCTCTCGGCGGTGAGCACGACCCGCGGCAGGGAAGCCCAGGCGGCCAACTGCTCCGCGCTGGTCGCCACGGCGGTGTCGCGTTCTTCGGGGCGCACCCTGAACCACGGCGTGAAGACGAGGCGCAGGGCGAGAACCGGCCGCGGCTCGGTGAGGCTCCGGTACCAGCGCAGCATGCCAGCGAGATGGATGTCCCTCCCTGTCGGCACCAGGATCAAGTCGCGGCTTTCGAGGGTGACATCGGCGCGCTCGAGGTCTTCCTCGACCAGGCGGTTGTGGCTGGCGAGATCGGCGGCGTGGTCGCGATTGCGGGCGCCGTCGCGGCTCGGGTAGGCGGTCGCCCTGAAGACCGGGGCCACCTCCATCTCTGCGAGAATCTCGGGCTCGACATCCCGGTTGCCGAACACTTCGACCTCGGCCCCACGGCGGCGGAACTCGCGGACCAGCGCGCGGTCCGTGTGGAAGTGGTGACCGTGGCGGTTGAGCAGCCCCGGATCGAGCAGCGCAACCTTCACCACGACCTCGAAGGCGGAGGCTCGTCGGCTCTCGCGAGCTGGCTGCGGGAGTGCTTCTGGTGGCGCCGCAGAGCCAGCCAGCAGGCGCCTTCGTACCACAGATGGAACAGAAGGAGCGGCCAGCTGCCGCGGCCAGCGGCAAGACCCTCATGCTCGACGACGTCCGCGCGCAGGGTCACACAGAGATCGATCAGCATCTGCGACCAGCCGAATCGTTGCCCGCGCGCCGCCCGTGCTTCGGCTTCGAACGGCAGGTAGCGCAAGTGCTGCGCCAGCAGCCGGCGATAGGAGTCCGCCCAGTGGTGGACGATCTCGCCGGCGTCCGCGATCGCGACCTGGCGGAAACCCTCGGCACAGCGCCAGCCGCCGTGGATCTGCGCCACCGGCCGCGCACGGTGGCGGTGAACGGCCACCGTCTTGTCCACCCGCGGGCCCGCCCAGTATCCGCGCTGGATGGGACGGCCTTTGAGGTGGTAGCGGCGCGGGACCCGAATCGCGCCCGCGTCCGGGTTGGTGGCGATCGATCGGACCAGGGCCGTGGCCATGACCGGCGGCACCCGCTCGTCCGGATCGAGGAAGATCACCCAATCGTGACTCGCGTGCGTGAGCGCTCGGGCTCGGATCTGCTCGACGATCAGAACCGGCTCAGCGACGACGACCCTGGCGCCGGCGGCGCGGGCAACCTGGCGTGAGCCGTCCTGGCTGCCCAGGTCCACCACCACCAGCTCGTCGCAGAAACGCAGGCTGGCCAGACATTCGCCCAGGTGAGAGGCCTCGTTCCTGCAGACGACGAGCCCTGAAAGCGCCGGCGCTCGAGGTGCCGGATCGGCGTTGTCGGGTTCCGTCATTTCGAGCGGATAGTCCGCATAAACGGAGTCATTGACATAATGCCCACGCCCGGGGGTTCGGGTAACGTCTGATAGACGCTGCCCGTATACGGCGCGGACAAACCGGCTGTCAAGCGCCTGTACTCGTTCAGGACATCGGTAACACCTGTCCTCCTTTTGTAAGGGACCGGGCTATGAGACCGCAGGACTGCCGGCACTACACCGCCACTGCCATGATCGCCGATGGAACCGATGTGCGGACCGTCGCCGGGTTGCTCGGACACGCGGACCCGTCCTTGACCCTGCGAACCTACGCGCACGTCGTTAGCGAAGCGGCGCGCAAAGCGACCGATCGCATGGGCGCCCTGGCTGAATCCGACCCCGCCGCGCAGCTACGAAAATAGCGAGTTTGCTAAGCGTCCGCCGAACCGCGTGTGCAAAACGGGCCTATTGTTTGAGCCAAGATGTCGTCTCGTTAGACGGGGCGAGGTCAGGACTTGGAAGTGACGCACCAAGTTGAAGGCCAGCACGCTGAGCAGACGCCTAGCACGAGAGTCCCAGAATTTGTGAGGGTAACAGATTGACAGCGAACCATTCGTTCTGTCAGGTTCGCCTGTGTGCTGGCCCCGTTGCTCGCCGCAGCTATTGTCGTTGCTTGCGCAGGTGCCTTGTGGTGGCTGCTGCGTCGCGAATCAATGGTTGTGGCGTTGGCCTTGGTGACACTGGGTGGGCTCTCGGTGTCACTGCGCCTGGTGTATACAACCGATTACCCTCCTGGACTCAATGAGGATGAGCCGAACAACTTAGCGTCGGCGGTTGAAGCCCTGCAGACGGGACACCTGTTCCGTCCCAGCCGCGTCCAATTTCCGGTGCTACTCAGCTCCCTCTTCGAAGCGCAACTCGTTCCAGTCTTCGGCGCGAACCGCTGGACAATCCGCACCTACTCCTTGGTGACGAGCGTGTTGTCGGTGCCGGCGGCATTTGCGGTCGCCCGCGCGTTGGGGCTGAGTGTCATCCCGAGCATCGCTGCCAGCGCATTCTTTGCGGTGCTGCCGTGGTCGCTGTTTTTCGGTCGCGTTAGTGAAGGCGGCGAATTAACCTTTCACCAACTCCTCTTGCTGGCCGCACTGGGACGCCTCGTCCTGACCACGCTGGCTGGCTGGGTGGAGGTGGGAATCGGCGGCCTCGGACTCTGCTTGCTGCTCTACGACTACTGGTGTGGCCGTTCGATGCTGGCGATGCCGCTGGTGGCAGCCGTCCTCGCGCGCGGTCGGCAACGGCTTTTGTGCCTGGTTGTCCTGCTCGTGGCGGTGCTGGGCTGGCTGCCGTACCTGCTGGGAAACACAGCGTGGGAGCGGTCTTACTATTCCGACCACGTGCAAGCCGGTGTGGCTGAACATTCGGCGCCGGCGTTGTGGGTCAAGACCACAGACACACTCCGACTGCTGATCTCGAACTGCGGCGCGAACGATTGGATGACCATCAGCTCGGCCGGCATGCATCCGCTGCTGCTACTCGTCCTGGCGTTGATCGGCGTCCTCGTTCCGAAGCGGCGCAGCCTGTTTTTGTGGGCGGGGTTTGTGTGCGGGCTCGCGCCCGCCGTGCTAAGCGCGGGTGCGCCGCCGCATGCGCACCGAATGCTGATGGCGTTTCCGTTCATCGCGCTGGCGGCAGGATGCGCGCTAGGCCACCTCAAGTCCCGCGTCTGGTGCCTCACCGCCGCCGGAGTCGTCGTGACGGTGATCGGCCTGCAAAGCGTGCGGCTGTATTTCTCACCCGAATTCTGGCTGGAGGACAGTCGCGAGATATTCACCCCAGACCTCACGTCGTTGGTCGAAGCGTTGCCACCACCGCCGCATCCGCGGTTCATCCTCGATCATAACATCGGCTGGTGGATGTACGGGCTACGGGGACTGGTTGACAAAGATTACGAGTTTCTGAGTGTTCAGAATATGTACCCACCGGACGACCGTCCTGTGGTGTATGCGTTCCACGGCGAGCGCCGCGCGTCGGCGCGAGCCTTTTACGAGAACCTGTTCGGGTCGGAGCGCGTGACGGCGTTTGGCGCTGCGTTCATGGTCAAGCTGGAAGCCGGAGACTGGTCCTGGCTGCGGCAGCACGGATGGGCCTACCAGGCCGGCTGCAACTCGCAGGTCTGGCGCGGACAGATACCGACCTTGTATTTTGCCGACCCCGTGTTCAACGGGCTCTCCTGCAGTCATCACATCTGGCAGGGCCGCTGGCGCGGCCCGCATTCGCAGTTGCGCCTGGACTTTAGCGGAGCCGTGGTGGTCGAAACGTCGCAGGGCCGTGTCGTCGAGAAACAGGGACAGGAACAGCAGGCGGACTTCCCCGTGGAGCCGGACACGGTCATCACCGTGACCCTGACGAGCCCACCACCGGTGTACGCAAAGCTGGTAGAAATCACGCCAGCCGGAGAACGCGTACCACCGTGGGAGCGCGTCGACCCGGATTTTGATTTCCCAGCGGCAGAAGGGTAAAAGCACCGATTCCCGTGGCTGTCAAATTGGCTGTCAAATCGCTCGACCGACCTTATGGCCCCCCTCCTGCTTCATCATAACTGCCTGTCGCTACAGGCTTTTCAAGAATGCCCCCGACGCGATTCGAACGCGTGACCCCAGGATTAGGAATCCTGTGCTCTATCCATCTGAGCTACGGGGGCGCAGTGGGAATTCAATAACTTACGGCGGTCGGTTCGTCCAGTGAACCGCGTTCAGCGCCCGACTGTGCCCGGACCGTGCCCGTCAGGTTGTCCTGGTATCCCTCGCTGACGACCGTCGTACAGCACAGCGGCTTCATTCTGCCGCCAGACTCTTGCCTTCCGAGGAATCCGTGTCAACGGATTCGGCGACTTGGCCGTGACGTGAGATTCGCTGACCAACGACCGAGGCTGTGCCACGAAAATGAAAACCTGCAAGGGTTCGGAACCATATCGTGCTCTACGTAGGACTTGGTCGCCGGAAAACGCCGGAGGCACACGCTGTCGCGGGCCGCCGGCTCCGGTCGACTCCGCACACTGTCCAACGCTTCCGCTCCTACTCACGGGCGCGCGTTGCCGCCGTGAGAGCATTGTCTGTATTGCAAAGTGGGTTGCATGCGGGCATGAAAGACAGCTTGAGGCGCTGCATGTTCCATTACGGCTCGCTGGCCAGGCCCTCCCGCTCCGTCAATTGCTGGATTGTCACGTTGGCCGCCTGTGCCTCCCTGGCAGCAGCAAGCGCACGCGCGGAAGCATTGCCGGGCGATGCCGACTGCAACGAGCAGCTCGATGCCGCCGACCTGGCGGCGGTGGTGGCGGCGATTTTTGCCCCGAGCAGCTGCGCGGGGACGGACGCCAACGGCGATGGGCGCGTGACGGCGGCTGATCTCTCAGCAGAGATCACGTTGCTGGCGGCGCCGCTGCGTACGCCGACCGTCACTCCGGTGGGTGCGTCGCCGACGAACACGCCGACCATTGCGGTCACTCCATTGCCGACACCGCCGCCTACGCCGAGTGGGACGCCTCCGCCGTCGACGTATACGCCGACCGCGACGCTCATCCCGACGTCGACGCGGACGCCCACCGAGACGGCGACGTTGACCGCGACACCGACGCCGACGGTCACTCGGACAGCGACCCGCACCGCAACGGCAACGCCGACGCACTCGCCGACCGCCACCTCGATCCCGCCCACGTTGCCACCAGGCACGTCGTCTCCGACGCAGACCGTGACCGGGACAGCCACGTTGACACGTACCGCAACCGCTACGCTCACGGCGACGCGCACCCCGACCCTCACGCCGACGCCGACGGCGACGCGGACGGCCACACCGAGCCCGACGCTCACGCCCTCCACCACGCCGACGCGATCGTCAACCGCTACCGCGAGCGGCACGGTGACGCTGACGGCGACACCGACGCGGAGCTTCACCGCGACCACCTCGGCGACGCGCACGCCGACGGCGACCGCCACCACGACGCCGAGCGGAACATCGAC
>Ga0209415_10003597_pt1 | contig 28813 bp, 18 predicted proteins | sample PeaSoiSIISIP2007_FD_187696 | JGI IMG/M metagenome (GOLD analysis project Ga0209415, IMG submission 187696) | Peat soil microbial communities from Weissenstadt, Germany - SII-SIP-2007 (SPAdes) (version 2) | ecosystem: Environmental > Terrestrial > Soil > Wetlands > Peat | place: Germany...
CGGACGCCCTCGTCCGCGCCGGACCCCCTGGTCCGGCTTTTCGCCTGCAAACCAAGGCCGACGAGGGCGTCGGCTGCGGACAGGGGGGGTCCGCCCCACCCTGCGCTAAACGGCTCAGGATTCGCACTACACTAGCGGCCCGATTTCGACGGGCGCGAGACTCCCGGCACCCGTTCCGCGATCATCAAGCTGGACAGCTGCTCTCTGCTGGCGATCACCAGGCTGGACCCGTTGGGCGAAAGCCCGAAAGATTCGGCGGTTGCTTCGGCATCGAAGCCGCCGAGCGCCCGGCGGCTCTTCGAGGTGTCCTGACCCTGGACGAAATCCTGAACGTAAACGCCCCGGACACCCTTTTCGTCTTGTCCAACGAACGCAATCGCTTTTCCGCCGGGCATCCAGCGGGACCGGGGGAAAACATCGTTGAGGATCTCAAAGGGAACTACGGACCCGTCGGCTATCCGCAACACCTTCAACTGGTATGGCCGGGTGGGTAAATTCGGGACGTAGGAGCAGTACTGACCGTCCGGCGATACATCCGGGACCAAGGTTGGCCCCGCCACCATCCTGGTCGCTTCCGAGCCATCCGGCCGCATCTTCCAAATGCCGTTCTTGGCTGGGTTGCCCGAGCTGTAAATGATCCACCCGCCATCCCGCGTGACAGCCGGATTTTCAGCGTCCACCCCATCCTGAGTTAACTGCCTTGCGCCGCTGCCGTCCGCCCCCGCGATCCAGATTTCGAAGTGCCCGCTGCGATTTGAGCTCCAAATAATCTGCTTCCCATCCGCCGTGAAAGCGGGGTCCCAATCCTCGGCCGAATCGTTTGTGATCCGCCGCTCCGCGCCGGTCTTGGTGGAGATGGCCCAAATATCCAGGTTGCCGCTCTTGTTCGAAGAGAAAATTACCCATTCGCCGTCAGGCGAAAATGCCGGCTGGCGGTCCGTGCTATTCCCCCGCGTGAGCCAGCGGGTTTTCGAGGATCCATCCTGCAATGTGATTTCCCGGAGATTCTGGCGGGGCGAGCCCGTTCCGAACACGATGGTGCCCGGCCCTACGACGTCGAACATGAAGCTCGCGTATTGGCTCCAGAAGACCGTCTCGGTGCCCCCGGAACTGAGGTTCTGGCGGATGATGCGCCCTGCGGCGCCCGTTACGCTTACGGATTCGGCCTGTGAATATAAGAGGACGTCTTTCGATCCGGTCCACGCGATGGAGAGGATGGCGAAGCTCCCTGCCGCGGCCGAGATGGTCCGAGGGGTGCCGCCGCCAATATCGGCCACAAAGATCGACGAGGGGCTACCGGCCTGAATCGGATTTTGCACTGCGGCGATGGTGCGTCCGTCGGAGGCCCAGCGCGGCTGCTTCAACGAACCGACCTCCAATTGAGCGATTTGGTGCGCTCCTTCGCCCGAGGCTCCAGCCACCCAAATGCCCGCGCTTACCTGAGCGCCCTGAACTTGCTTGCGGACAAAGGTGACCTCGCGGCCGTCGGGCGACCAATCGCCGTCCACCACGTCATCCACTACTTTCACTGGTTCACCTCCCGCGGCTGGCATCTTGTAGAGTGACGTGAGGGTGCCGACCGTACGGGAGAAGAGAACAGTGGTGCCGTCGGGCGAAAAGCGGGCATAGTCGTCTGGGCCGGAACTTAGCGCCGTTTCGCTGCCGCTTGCCAGATCCTTCAGCCAAATGCGGGGGCGCCCATCGCGATCCGATGTGAATGCAATGGCCTTGCCGTTGGGCGCGGCCGCGGGAGAATAATCATGGCCCGAATAGGTGAGGGTCTTGACGATGGGCGTTTGCGGGGTATCGCTGCGGGTCCACCAGATGTCAACTCCGGCGATGACCAGTGCGCCCACGATAATGCCGGCAATAAATAATACTCGCGATCGTTGTGTGGAAGGATCGACGGGCGTGTTGTCGGCGACAGCCATCTGAATCCTTTCGGCGCACTGACAGTATAGCTCCGGTACGGGAGTCGGTCAAATCGATTGATCTTGCTGGCCTTTGGCTAATTGGGGCCGCCAGCATGCTTCCATTTTCCGGTAAATCTGATATCGTTGACTGATCGGCGAACCGAGCAGCTCATGAGCCGATCGTATTCTAAGTAACAGCCCGCAAGACGGAGCGCGGCGGCAGCGTTGTTGGCTTGTCATGAGGGGGTGCGCCGCACCCTTTGCGGGCTAGCAAGAGGAGAACACGATGAAACGTATTGCCTGGCTCTTTCTCGCCCTGACAATTTGCCTCCAGGCCCAGCCGCCTGCAAGCGGAAGGGGCAATCGCCCGGCGCTGCCCGTGTCGCCTTACCCGGAACAGGCTCGCTCGGTCGTCATGAGCCATGGTGGGATCGTCGCATCTCTTCAGACGCTCGCTTCACAAGCGGGCGCCATGGTTCTCGATCGCGGCGGCACGGCGATCGATGCCGCCATCGCCGCGAACGCGGTGCTGGGCGTCACCGAACCCTTGATGAACGGTATCGGCGGAGATCTGCTGGCTATCGTCTATGACGCCAAGACCAAGAAGCTGTATGGATTGAATTCCAGTGGATGGAGCCCCAAGGGGCTGAGTCTCGAGGTCCTGAAAGCCAAGGGGGTCGCCGGCAAGCCGACCGGCCGCAGCATCCATGTGGTCACTGTGCCGGGTGCCGTGGCCGGCTGGGACGTTTTGCACGCGAAATTCGGAAAGCTGCCGTTGGCCGAGCTCATGGAGCCCGCCGAATACTACGCGGAGAACGGCATCCCGGTGGCGGAACGCATCGCCGTGAATTGGAACGCGAACGGCAGCCGCATTACGGACAACCCAGAGTTCACCAAACTCTTCATGCCCTGGGGCAGGCCGGTGAAGACCGGAGACATTTTTCAGAACAAGGACCTGGCGAAATCCCTACGCCTGATTGGCGAGCACGGCCGCGATGGCTTCTACAAGGGTCCCGTGGCGAAGGCGCTGCTCGATTTTTCGACCGAACAGGGCGGCACCATGGTTCAGGCGGATCTGGATGAGTTTCAGCCGGAATGGGTGGAACCGATTTCCACCTCTTACCACGGCTGGACGGTGTATGAGCTGCCTCCGACGGGACAGGGCATCGCTGCGCTCTCGATGCTCAACATCATGGAGCAGTTCCCGATGGCCACCTACGGCCATAACAGCGCGCGCGCGCTGCACACCATGATCGAAGCCAAGAAGCTGGCCTACGCCGAACTCACGAAATACGTCGGCGATCCGCGCTATTACACTCCGCCGGTCAAGGAGCTTCTCTCCAAGGATCTGGCCGCTCAGCGCGCCAAGACCATCGAATCGGATAAGGCGCATTGCCAAGTGTTGCCATCGGAGTTGACCGCCGAACTGAACGCACAGGGCAAGGACACTACATATCTCACCGTGGTGGACAAAGACGGCAACATCATTTCCCTGATCCAAAGCTTATATGGCGAATTCGGAACCGGCCTGGTGGTGCCGGGCACCGGAATGATCCTGCACAATCGCGGCGGTCTATTCGATTTCAAGGCGGGCAATGTGAATTCGCTGGGACCACGGAAGCGTCCGCAAACGACGATTATTCCCGCTTTCATGGAGAAGGGCGACATCAAGATCGGCTTCGGAATCATGGGCGGATTCAATCAGGCGCAGGCGCATGCCCAGTTTGTCTCGAACCTGGTCGATTTCGGGTTCAACATTCAGGCTGCACTGGAGGCTCCGCGGTTCACCAAGGGAACCTTCGACGGCTGCGACGTGTCGATCGAATCGCGCGTGCCGGAGGCGGTACGGAATCAACTAACCGCCTGGGGACACGAATTGCGCGTTACCGAACCGATTTCAGGCACGATGGGCCGTGGCAACGCGGTGATGGTGGACGAGAAGGGCCTGAAGTACGGGGCGTCGGACCCGCGAGGAGACGGGGAGGCCGTGCCGCAATCGCCGCCGATCTTCTCCAAACGTTGAGGATTTCTCCACTGAAGAGCGCACAGCGCGGGACGCGCTCGCTGGTGAGTGAAGACAATCGCGGCCCGCTGCGTTGTGCGCGATGTTTGCCGAGGAGAGCGCCCGGGCCCGCGTCGGGACAGGTGCGCTACCATACGTCAAGCGGTAGATCGTCATTATGAAGTTCCGCCGTCCGAAGTATGCCCGTCAATCAAAACAGCCCTGATTCGTCGATTGCCCCAGAGGGTTTGGAATCCGCCCAGGGCGCACCGCCGACGGAAGCCTACGAGCAGTTTCTGGCGCTAGTACGCAACAGACACACCTGCCGGGGATTCAAATCCGACCCGATTCCGGACGGACACATCGAGAAGATTTTGGAGGCGGCCCGCTGGTGTATGTCGGGCGCGAATTGCCAGCCTTGGGAATTCGTAGTGGTGCGCGACCCCGCCAAGATCCGGGCACTCTATCAGGCTTATCAAGAGCACATTAACGAGCTGAATTTTTGGCTCGAACAGCGGTTCCCGTGGGAACTCCGGCACCCCGGATTTCGAATCGAAGGCGATGTCGAGGAGCAATACCGGCAGCTTCAATCGCGGCCCGGCTGGTCCGTCGCGCCGGCCTTGATCGTGGTGCTCGGCGACGGCCGCAGGCAACTCGCTTCGGTTTCGGGCGCCAGCACGCCCGGGCGCCACCAGACGCACCTGACGGACGCCCTCTCGAACGCATCCACGGTGATTCACCTCGCCGCGGCGTCCCTCGGACTTGCCTCGCAATGGGTCTCGATTCACATTGAGGAGCCCTTCAAGCAACTGTTGGACATTCCGGGTCTGCTCTCGCTCCACACCATCATTCCGGTTGGCTATCCGCGGCAGCAGCTCGGTGGAAGCTGGCGCCGCAAGTTGAACGAGTTGGTCCATTACGATCGTTACGATCGCTCGAAGATGATGACCACCGAGGACATTCTGAAGTATCTCTATAAGCTGCGGGACGCGACCATCCGCGCTTACGTCCGCTCGCGGGGCGATAAGAACCTGCCCGCGCGTCCGGGGGATTGACTCATCTCTCATGGCCTCGAACACGCGGCAGCAAGTCGGAATCAAGCTCGGCACAGGGCGATCGCCGCGTGCGATGTGGCTTGTCTGGTTTGCCGCCATCGGCTCGGTCGTGCTCACGGTTTCCTGCGGTAAGTCCGCGGGCGTCACATCGAAGAACGGCGTCGAAACGCCCCACATCAACATCGGATTGATATCGACCACGGCAACTTATTTACCGCTCTACGTGGCGCAGGATGAGGGCTTCTTCGCAAACGAGGGTCTTCAGGTGGACCTGTTGAGCTTTCGCGGTGGATCGGACCTCATCAAGGCGCTGGTGGCGGGATCGATTGACGTCGGTGTGGTTTCGCTCGCGGAAGTGAGCGCCGGCATCGATGCCGGCCAGCCACTGAAGGCGTTCTACGGCGGGTTCAACGTTCCCGCGTTCTCCTGGTACGCGGTTGCATCGGTCAAGACCATCGCCGGCGCGAAGGGCAAGCGCTTCGGCGTCACACAGTTCGGTTCTTCGACCGATTTCCTGACGCGATACGCGCTCGTGGCGAATGGGCTCGATCCCGAAAAGGACGTGCAGATCGTCCAAGGCGGCGATTCGCCTACTCGTCTGGCCGCGATGAAGGCCGGACAGCTCGACGTGAACATCCTGGCGCCGCCGGATAATTTTATCGCGGCCGACCAAGGCTATAAGATGATCTTCAGCCAGAAGGACCTTGCGCCCGACTATCCGTACCATACCTTCGCATCGAGGGAATCGTTCATCGCTCAGAATCCGAAGACGCTGCGGGCGCTACTGCGCGCGCACATTCGCGGCCTCCGCCTTGCGAAGCGGGATATGGAGCTTTCCAAACGCGTGCTCGCCAAGCGCGTCAAAATGGATCCGAAATATCTCGAGCCGACCATCCAGGACTTTATTGGCTACCTCTATGAAGACGGGCGTTTGCCGAGCGAGAAAGGCCTCCAGGTATTCTTTGAGATGGGGATCCGCGCGGGCCGCTTCAAGGAGCGATGGCCCAGGGAGAAGTTTTGGATCCCCACGTTCGCCGAGACCTACGATCAGTGGAAGCCCGCGTCCTGAGAAGTTCCACCGTGGACCAGCCCGTCACCAAATCGCACTTGCCCCATATCCGCATCGAAGACGTCACCATCGCGTATGAGAAACCACGTGACGCCGGCATTTTTGTCGCGGTTTCCGGCGTCAACCTGGAAGTGGATCGCGGGACGTTCGTCACCATCGTCGGTCCCAGCGGATGCGGCAAGAGTAGCCTGCTGCTGGCCATTGCGGGACTGATCGCGCCTGCGTCCGGGCAAGTGATTGTGGACAACCATGCAGTGTCCGGACCGGGGCGCGACCGGGCCATGGTCTTCCAGGATTTCGCGCTCCTGCCCTGGCGCACGGTGCTTGAGAACGTCCGCTTCGGCCTCGAACTCCATCGCTGGAGCGGCGAGAATCTGGATGAACGGGCGCGGCGCTACGTGAACCTGGTTGGTCTGAGCGGCTTCGAGCACTACCGTCCCCACCAGCTTTCAGGCGGAATGCGGCAGCGGGTGGGCATCGCCCGGGCGCTGGCCGTCGATCCCGAAATTCTGTTGCTCGATGAACCGTTCGGCGCGCTCGATGCCCAGGCCCGTGAGGTGATGGGGAACGAGCTGCTCAAGATCTGGGAACAGAACAAGAAGACGGCGCTGTTCGTCACCCACAGTATCGACGAAGCGATTTTCCTGGGGGATCGGGTGGTGGTGATGAGCAAAGGCCCGGGGCGAATCCTGGAGACCATCGCCATCGATCTCCCGCGTCCCAGAACTATCGAGATGCTGGACGGCGAGGCATACGTCGATTACCGGCGCCGCATTCGGATCCATCTGACAGGTGGACTTCAATCCGAACGCGCCATCGTCGCTCCCCATGGCTAGACCAGTTTCGGAGAAAACGGAGGCCTTTTCGCATCGTTACGCGTTTGAGAATACTGTTACTTGCCGCGTGAAACTGGTCTATGCTAAATCAAAAAATGACTAGAATCGCTGCCCTCGAGTCACGGCCCCGAATCGTTCAAAACCGGGCGTTTGTGTCCACCGTCGCGGTGCTGCTGTTCCTCATCCTATGGGAAACCGCGCCGCGGATGCACTGGATCGATGGGACGTACACCAGCGAACCGAGCCGCGTAGTGATGGCCAGCCTGGAAATCGTACGCGGCGGCGACCTGCTCCGCGACGTCTCCCTGAGTTTGTGGGAATTCACGTGGGGCATCGTTTTGGCCGTGCTGGTGGGCGTGCCGATCGGATTACTGCTCGGCACGTTCCAGACGCTGCGTCATCTGCTGGACCCTCCGGTAATGGCGCTGTATGCCACACCGCAGCTCGCGTTGCTCCCCATTTTCGTGGTGTGGCTCGGGATCGGCGTGGGGTCGAAAGTCGCGGTGGTGTTCGCCGGAGCGGTGATTCCCATCATCGTGAACAGCATTGCGGGCGTGCGCGAGGTAGATCGATCTTTGGTGCTTGCGGCTCGATCGTTCTGCGCGAAACAACGGGACGTCTTCATGAAAGTGATCTTTCCGGCGTCGCTCCCCGCCGTGACGATCGGGATTCGCCTGGGAATCAGCCGCGGAGTTCTGGGAGTGATCGTAGCCGAGATGTACGTTTCGCAAAGCGGCGTCGGCAACGAAATCATGAAGTACGGCTCGGCGTTTCGGGTGGACTACCTGCTGTTCTACGTGATGCTGGTGTCGGTCTTCGGATTCACCGCGACCACGGCGGTGCGGGCTATCGAGGAACGGCTGCGGAAATAGCGGAGATGACCCGGACTTTTCGACAATCCGCGCCGGTGGCCCTCGGGATCGTGTCGTTCGTTATCATCTTCGCGATCTGGGAATTGCTGGTGCGTGTGGGCTGGGTGAACCCGTTTTTCACGTCGCAACCCTCGGCGATCGCGGCCGCGCTCGGGCAGCAGATGCAATCGGGCGAATTGCTCCGCAATTTCCTGGTGAGCATCCGCGAATTTGCAATGGGCTTTGGCGCGGCGGTGGTGGTGGGTCTAGTTCTCGGAGTGGTCGCCGGGTGGTACCGGACCTTCGAATATATCCTGGACCCCTTCCTCTGGTTCCTCTATTCCGCTCCGCTGATCGCGTTCTATCCGATTTTCGTCATTCGCCTGGGTCTCGGATCGGGCACGGTGATTGCGATTTCGTTCCTCCTGTCGGTGACCCCGATCGCGGTCAACACGCTCACGGGCATGAAGAACATCAATACGGGACTGATCCTCGCGGCGAAATCATTTGGCGCACACCCGCACGATTTATTGTGGAAAGTAGCGCTTCCGGCCTCGGTGCCGATGATCGTCGCGGGCCTGCGCCTGGGCATCGGACGCGCGCTTACCGGAGTTGTGATCGCCGAACTGTTTGTGTCGAGCGCCGGCCTCGGCTACAGCATTTCCTACAATGGGCAGTTGCTCAAGACCACGAACATGTTCGCGTCCCTGGTGGTGATCGTCGCGCTGGGCGTCGCCTGCACACAGGCATTGAGCGCCCTGGAAGCTCGATTCGATTCCTGGAGGACCGGACCCGGTGTCTAACCCGGTGTCTAAGAAGCGCAAAGGGTGCGGCGCGCACCGCCGAGGAGATCGGGAACTGTTTCGCGCCGCACTCCGTTTTGCGCGAGTTCCTCAAAAGGATCAAAGATGGCGCTGACAGTCGCGGTCGACATCGGCGGGACGTTTACCGATTTCCTCGGGTATGACGACTCGACGGGCCGCCTGCTGAGCGCGAAGAGTTCGAGCACGCCCGGCGATCTGGCACGCGGGATTCTGAACTGCCTCGAAAAGATTCACCTGCCGGCGAGCGAGATTCGGACGTTCGTTCACGGCTCTACCGTTGCGATCAATACCGTCGTCGAGCGCAAGGGCGCGCGCACGGCCCTGGTGGTCACGCGGGGCACGCGCGATATTTACAAGATCGGACGCGGGAATCGGCCCGAGGCCTACAACATCTGGTTCAAGCGTCCTGAGCCGCTGGTGCCGCGTCATTTGACTTTTGAGGTTGACGAACGAATGGGAGCCGATGGCGAGGCGCGAATCCCGTTCGATCATCGGCAAGCGTTCGAAGTTTCGAAACTCGTCGCCGCGGCTGGCGTCGATGCGGTCGCCGTCTGTTTCCTGCATTCCTGGAGCAATCCCGCGCATGAAAAGCAAATGGGCGAGATTCTGAAGCGGAACATGCCCCACGCGTACAGCACTCTGTCGCACGAGATTCTTCGTGAATACGGCGAATATGAGCGGACCTCTACCAGTGTTCTGAATGCCTACATCGGTCCGATGGTGCGCTCCTATTTGGACAGCCTCGAACAGATGCTGGCCGGCCACGGATTCGGCGGCAGCCTCCTGATCATGCAATCGAACGGAGGAGTGATGGCGCCGTCTACCGCGAAATTGCTTCCCGTGGCCATGCTCGAATCGGGACCCGTCGGCGGATTCATAGCGGCGGCCCGTGTCGGCTGCGCCTTGGGGTATCGGAGCGTAATCGGTTTCGACATGGGCGGAACCACCGCGAAGACCAACCTGATCCGCGACGGCGCGCCCACCATGTCGCATGGCTATCACATCGGAGGATATGCCGAAGGTCACCCGATGATGCTGCCGGTGGTGGACACGGTGGAGGTTGGCTCGGGGGGCGGAAGCATCGCCCGCGTGGATGACGTGGGATCGTTGCGAGTCGGGCCGGTGAGCGCTGGGGCCGAGCCTGGGCCGGCGTGTTACGGGAAAGGCGGAGTCGAGCCGACCGTTACCGACGCAAATCTGGTCCTTGGGCGCCTGGACGCGGGAGGTTTTCTCGGCGGGGAGATGGTTTTGGACGTCGACGCGGCGAAGGCCGCGATCCGCAGCCGCGTCGCGGAACCGCTGGGCCTGTCGGAGACCGAGGCCGCGCTCGCCATCGTCAAGATCGCCGTGTTGAAAATGTCTCTTGCCGTTCGCCAGATTTCGGTGGAGAGAGGGTACGACCCGCGTGATTTCGCGATGGTCGCCTTCGGCGGCGCGGGTCCGCTGCACGCGATGGAGGTGGCGCGAACCCTCCATATTCCAACCGTAATCGTGCCGAACTTCCCGGGACAGTTCTCGGCGGCGGGAATGCTGATGGCGGACCTGCGGCACGATTATGTGCGCACCTATCATAAGGCCCTCCGCCGCGCCGACTTCGGCGAGTTGCGGAACATTGCCGGAGAACTGGAGAGTCTGGCGCGCCTGCGGCTCAGCGCAGAGCAGGTGGATCCAGCGCGCACCGCTTTCCGTTATTTCCTTGAAGTGCGCTACGCCGGCCAGGATGCTTCCATTCCGATTCCGGTTCTTTCCGAGCACTTCGGCGATCGCTATGAGGAGACGGTGCGAGATTCTTTCAACGAAGTTCATCAGCGCCAGTTCGGCTATCATGACCCGGCGCAGGCGCTCGAACTGGTGAGCATCAGGCTCACCGCAATCGCTCATCGCGACTACGAGGCTGTGCTCAATGCGACGCCCGCGGCAGGCAGCGGGAACGACACGAGCCGTCGCCAAGTGGTTCTTGAGGACACGTCCAACCCCGTGGATTGCCCGGTGCACCGGCGCGCGCATTTGCAGACCGGCGCCCACGTGGCAGGGCCGGCGATTGTCCAAGAATACGCGAGCACAACCGTTCTTTTTCCGGGCGATCGCGCGGAAGTCGCGTCGAGCGGGGAACTGGTGATTCACGTTGAGGGATTCCTAGCATGAACGCCGCCCCTATTCTCGACGTCGTGACGCTCGAAGTGATCCGCAATGTGCTGCCTGCGATCACGAATGAGATGTCGTACGTGCTACAGCGCACTTCGTACAACATGATGATCTACGAAGTCCGCGACTATTGCTGCGGATTGCTCGATCCCTCCGGACGCCTGCTCGCGCAAAACACCGGCGGAGTGTCGCACTTTGTCGCCGACCTCGGCGTGGTGATTCGGGATGGAGTGGACCGTTACGGTCCGGACGGCTTCCAGCCCGGCGACGTGATCATCACGAATCATCAGCGCGTGGCGGGCCAGCATCTCAATAACATCATGATCTACACGCCGTGCTTCGATAAGGGCGAGCTGTTTGCCTTTGCGGCGACGAGGGCGCACTGGATCGACGTGGGCGGCGTCAGCACCGGCTTTGGCGCGGGCAACAACGCGATCGATCCATGGATCGAGGGACTGCAGCTCGATCAGATCAAGCTGTACGATGCAGGCAAACTGGATAACAAAGTCTGGAGTATTATCCGCGATAACATTCGGTTTCCAGAGTCGTCCCTGGGCGACCTGAAATCCCAGATCGCGGCTTGCCGCCTGGCGGAGCGGCGGCTTGAGGAGATTCTCCAGCGTTATCATCGCGCGGTGGTGCAACAGGCCATCGAACGGATTTTCGATCAGACCGAGGCGCGTTGCCGCGCGGCCGTGGAACGGCTGACGGATGGCGTCTACGAAGCGGAGTCGCTATTCGGCGGGCACGCGCTCGATAACAATGAACCGGTACGGATCCATACCAAAGTCACGATCAAAGGCAGCGACATGACCATCGACCTCACCAGGTGTTCGGCGCAGCGCCGCCAGCCGGTAAACGCTCGCACGCTGGCTGCTCCCCTGATCGCCTATAAAGCGATTACGATGCCCCACGATCCGGTCAACGAGGGCGCATTCCGTGCTTTGAAGATCGAGATTCAGGAAGGCAACTACATGATGGCCCGGCATCCGGCACCCATGGCGTCGTGGGGACGGACCTTGCCAAGCGTCGTGGATACGATTTTCCTCGCGCTCGCGCCCATCCTACCCGATAAAATTCCGGCAGCGCACATGGGAGTTCTCGGCGGCACCATCGTGTTTTTCGGCGTCGACCCTTCGACGGAACAGCGTTTCGTCACGCAAAGCATCGAAGGCGGCGGTTGGGGAGCGCGGCCGTACGAAGACGGTGAATCCGCCGCCGTGTCGGTCTGTCAGGGCGACGTGCACAATTCGCCGATTGAGAAGATGGAACTGCGTTGGCCGATCCTGGTCAAACGCCGCGAGCTACGCCGCGACTCGGGAGGCGCCGGCCAGTATCGTGGAGGGTTGGGATTGGAAACAGAGGTGAAGGGTCTGGTGGAAGGCTCCTGGTCGCTAGCCGATACGGGCCGCCACGATTTTCCGCCATGGGGCGTGAATGGCGGCAAGCCCGCTAAGCCCTCCGATGGGTTGCTGCGATTGCCGGGCCAATCTGAATTCCAACACGTGGATGTGATTCGTCATCCCGTTCCCGCCGGCACGGAGGCGATGATCGCCACGGCGGGCGGCGGAGGCTGGGGGGATCCCCTGCTGCGCGATCCAGAAAAGGTGCGGCTGGATGTGCGCGAAGACTATATTTCACGCGAGGCCGCGCGAGATCAATATGGAGTTGTATTCCAGCCGGAGTCGAGCGAGGTGGACTTGGCCGCCACCCGGCAGCTGCGCTCTGAGAAGTCCGCGGCACGATCATGAATTCGCTTATCGCTCTGGCTGAATTCGTTCAGAGCCCGGACCTCGCCACGTTGCCGGAAGAGCGGCACGCTCGCGTGAAACGGCACGTGATCGACACGCTCGGCGCCTTGCAGGCTGGACTCTGCCTGGAAGAAGGCTTCTCGATCGGCGAACTGGCGGCGCGCGACGGGAGCCGGCACGCGGCCATCGTCGCGGCTTGCGCCGCGGCCCGATCGACGGAGATCGACGATATTCATCTGACCTCGTGCACCACGCCTGGTTCGGTTGTGATCCCGGTTGCCCTCGCCCTCGCCGCGTCGCGACAGTTGCGCACCTGGGGGGAATTCGCCGCCGCCGTCACAGCAGGATACGAAATCTTGATTCGACTCGGTTATGCGATCAACGGTCCGGCGATTCTTCAGAACAAGGTGTGGCCCACCTATTTCGCTGCTGCATTCGGCGCCGCCGCGGTCGCGTCGCGGGCTTACGGTCTCACCGTGAACCAGACAGCCGGCGCGCTCTCGACGGCGCTCACGTTTGCGGCGGGAACGTCCACTCCCGCCCGCTCCTCCGATTCGTCACGCTGGCTCAGCCTCGGCGCGGCGGCGGCGAACGGCGTGCTCGCGGCGGCCGGAGCCAGGACCGGTTTGAACGGCGCCGCCGATCTGCTGGAGCGCTACGCAGGACGAATCGCGGGCGTCGCGATTTCCCGCAAGCGGCTGCTACAGGGTCTTGGGAAGACCCATTTTTTTGACGAGATCGGAATGAAGCCGTATCCGATCGCGCGCCAGGCCTTGGCCGCGGTGGAAGCTGTCCGCGGGACGTTGATGTTGGAGCGAATCAAGAGCGCTTCCATCGAAGAGATCGTCGTCAGCGTGCCGGAGGCCCAGCGATGGGTGATCGATCGCCCGGAGCCGCCCGAGTCGCGCATGGAATCGATCGTAAGCGTCCAATACCAAGTCGCGCTGGCGGTTCTCGCCCCGGGGCAAATGCCGGATGTTCGCCGCGCATCTCCCTTATTGAGTCCGGCCCTGCGAAAGGTGATGATGAAGGTGCGCGTCCGGCACGCGCCCGATCTCGACAAGCACTACCCGGCGGCGTGGCCGGCGAGAGTAGAAATCCTCGCGGGCGGCGGCCGCTCCCGCCATCTAATGATGCATCCGCGTGGCGACGCAAGGAATCCGCTGAGTTGGGGTGATCTTTCTTCCAAGTTCGCGGCCATGGGTGGAACAAAAGAGATGATCCGGCAGGTGCAAAATCTGAAACCAGCCGGCGCGATACCGAAACTTTGGGAGGCTCTCCATCCATGAAGAAGCTGGACGACGCGGTTCGATTGATGGATGAACACGGCCTGGGCGGGCTGATCGTCTATTCGAATGGCACCGTCAACATTCTGCGGGCGAGTTATCTTCAGTACTTTGCCGGGTTTGCTCCCATGGGTCCCAACAATGCCGCTGTCATCTCGAGCACGGGTGAGGTTGCTCTGATCGTCGAACCCGCATGGGACGCGCGGCGCGCTCAGCGGCTCAGTTGGATCGGCGACGTTCGCGGCACGGATGACTTTCGGAACGCGCTCGGAACTGCGATTCGAAGTCTGGAGATCACGGGGACTGTCGGTCTCGCCGGCGGCGCGGAGATGCCGCATCGGATTTACGAGGCCCTCTACAAAGAGGTACAGGTTCGTCCAGCGGACGAGATCATCGACGCCATCGCTCGCACCAAGTCACCGGAAGAACTGGCTCTCGTCAAGAAAGTTGCTTCGATTGCGGATGCCGGCTTCGAGGCGTTCCGCCTCTTCTCTCGAGTGGGTGTTCGCGAATACGAGCTGGTGGCGGAGATGGAGTACGCGATGCGGTGCGCGGGAGCCGACGACAACTTTATCTTGATGAGCTCGGGTCCGCACAACATCGCGATGCGGAATCCAACCGGCCGCCGCCTTGCCGCGGGCGATATCGTTATTGGAGAAATCACGCCGGTTCGCGAGGGTCAGTTCATTCAGCTTTGCCGAACGGTCGTGATTGGAGAACCGAGCCCTGTACTGGTTGAAAGATATGATTTGCTGATCCGGGCCTGGCTGGCGGCGGTGGGCCAGGTGAAAGCGAATGAACCCGCATCGATCATCGCGTCGACCATCGACGGAATTCTTTCGGAAGCTGGTTACGCGCGCTACTGCCAGCCGCCGTATATGCGCACTCGCGGTCACGGTTTCGGCGTCGGTTCGGTTGCGCCCGGCGCGACGCTTGATCGCGAGACCAAACTGCCGCTGCTCGAAAATCAGGTGGTCGTCGTGCATCCCAATCAATATCTGCCGGAAACCGGTTATCTGGCCTGCGGTGAGACCTACCTGGTAGGGACCGCCGGCGCGGAGCGTCTCTCGCACACCGAGACCAGGTTGTACGTAAACGAGGCCTGACCCGCGAAAGGAAATACATGCAGACACTGCAACCAACCCTGAGGCTCGGACGCGACGTGTGGGATTCCGTGGACATGCCGGCCGAGGAGTTTCGGGCTCGTGTAGACAAGTTGCGCGCGGAGATGGCTCGCTCCGCGATCGACGCGCTGCTCCTGTATGGCAACGGCCTGGATGAATGTGGATATCCGACGTACATCAGTAACTACTCGACGAAACTTCCGTTCGCGGCGCTGGTGATCCTTCCGCGTGAAGGTGAACTCGTGCTGATGTTCCAGGGGTCCACGCGCGGACAGTCGGCGGCACAGGCGACGACATGGATTGAAGATTCGCGGCCCTGTTGGGACATCGCGGAGACTTGCGTCGCGGCGCTCACTGAGAGGGGGTTGCTGAGCTCGACACTCGGCCTCGCGGGAGTCCGGCGGCTGATGCCGTACGACCAATGGCAGAAACTCTCCGCGGCATTCGTGGACGGCGAGCGGGTCGACGCGGAGCCGCTAGTGGATAAGGTCCGCGCGGTGAAATCCGATCGTGAGGTCGCCCGGGTGCGGCACGCCTCCCGGATTATTTGCGGGGCCCTGGATGGCCTCGAGGGGACGGGCTCGATCGCGGGGGACGAGTCCATGGTCGCCACGCGGCTGATGCATGACGCGCGGATCCAGGGAGCCGAGGATGTGCGGGTGCTGATTGCGAGACCGGCCGAGCCGGGTTGGGCCTTCCGTCCGCCCGAGGATTCCCCGCTGCGGGAGAGTGAAACGGTCATCATTCACATGGCCGCGTCGTGGGAGCGCTATTGGTCCGAGGCGGTTCGGACTTACACAGTTGAGCCCGGGAACTTTCAGGCGCTTTGGGAAAAAACGCAGGAGCGGCAGTTTCAAACGGTGATTGCGAAACTGCAGCCGGGCCGCTCCATCGGGGAATTCGCCGAGTCCGCCCGTCGTGAGATGGGGACGGCGAATGCGGCGGTGATCGATGAGTATGGGCTGGGTCACGGGATCGGTGTTACAGCGAAGGAGTGGCCCGTCATTTCGCTCTCGAACGTTTCTCCCCACGATCAAGTGGTGGTGGAGCGCGGGATGTGCTTTTCCATTCGCTTAGCGCTGCCTGACCCATATCGCGGGTTCACGATACGAGGCGAAACCATAGTGGCGAATGACTTGGTTTGACCATCGCAACTCGGTTCGCCTTTATCGAAAATATCGTAGAAAGTTGGTTGTGAACATCACTCGGGCTTATACTGACCGTATGACTACCACGAAGTCGAGGGAATCGCACAGCTCCGAGGCCGCGATCCTGCGGCGGGTAAGCAGCATCGTCGCCTCGGATCTATCGCTCGATGAAATGCTGGGAGAAATCGTCAGTCTGACGGCCCAGATTTCGGGCTGCGACGCATGTCTGGTGTACCTGGTGGAGTTCGGCACCGGAGAGTTTGTGCTCCGGGCGTCCCTGTTGCCCCACGCCTCCGATCTCGGAAACCTGCGGATGAAAACTGAGGAAGGCGTAACCGGGTGGGTGGCGAAGCACCAGTCTCCGGTCGCTCTCTCGGCAAACGCCTCCCAGGACCAGCGCTTCAAGTTTTTTCCCGCCTTGATTGAGGATACATACGAGGCGTTCCTATCCGTGCCCCTGGTGAGTAAAGGAAAGACCATCGGCGTCGTGAATGTGCACCATCGCGCCGCGCATGAACATCCTTCCGCCGAAGTCGCTACTCTTTCGTTCATCGGCGAACAAATGGGCGCGGCGATCGCCGCCAACCTGCTCGAAGAGGAAAACGCCCGATTGGCCGGAGAGACCGCGGAGATGAAGTCTCAGCTGGAGACTCGCAAGGCGGTGGAGCGCGCCAAGGGTATTCTGCAGCGCCGTCAAGGCCTCACCGAGGAAGAAGCCTACCTTCGTCTTCGCGACGAAAGCCGCCGCCGCCGTCGCCCCATGAAGGATCTGGCGGACGCGATCATTCTCAGCGAGGAAATGGACCGCCGGCCAGGTCCCGGATCCGAGTAAGCGCGAGCCTCGCGGTCCATGCGCCACAGCCAGGCGCCGCGGTTTGACAGCGCTGAAAGATTGTTGATAAGATCCTTTGTTAAGGAACGGCCGGTACGGCAGAAGGACAATACCGCATTGACTCTGTCCGTACTGACTTCATAGCAGCCTCCCCCACACTGCGTCCCTGTTAGACGCGTCTTTGCAGATCGCTCCGCACGCGATCGACCGTGGCCTTGCGCTGACTTTCTGTCCGCCCGATATGGATGAGGAGATATGAATGAATAACGAGCTGCAGGATTTCCTAAAGCTTTCTTACTCCGAGCTGGAAGATCTGAATCTGCGCGCGAAGAAGCAACGCACCGAGCGCGTCCCCGTCGACAAGATTCGTGAGGAACGCCTCAAGTATCTGAAGGACGAAAAACGGATCAAGGCCGTCACCGTGCTGTTTAGCGACCTCGAAGGCCGCCTGCACATGCTCGACTACGACAAGAAGTTTCTAGTGAAGAGCTCTGACAACCTGACCTTTGACGGATCTTCCATCCGGGGCTTTACGGCACAGCGGGAGAGCGATCTGCGGCTTGGAATCGATTGGAGCGCCTTCTACTGGGCGCCGTCCGACATGTTCGGCCCCGGCAAGGTTCTGGTGTTTGGCGAAGTGATCGATAAGGACGGCTCGCCCTACGGAGGAGACATTCGGGGTGTCCTGAAGGGCTATGCGCAGAGTTGTTACGAAAAGGACGGTTACACCCTCAACGCAGCCAACGAGATCGAGGGGTTCCTATTCAAAGGTGTGGATGCTGAGCAGCTTTATGAGCGAACCGGCAAGTTCGAATACGTAAATACCGGCGGCTACTATCACTCGCTGCCCGGGGACGTCCTGCGGTCGTTTATCGATACCACCGCCGAAGTGCAGCGCGCCATGGGCTTTGAGAACGAGAAGGACCACCCGGAGGTCGCCCCGTCGCAGTTCGAAATCAACTATGGATACTCCGAAGTGGTTGCCGCAGCCGACCAGATCCAGCTGTACAAGCTGGTCTGCCGACAGGTGGCCCACAAGATGGGACTGACCGCCAGCTTCCTGCCGAAACCGGTGGTGGGAGTGAACGGAAGCGGCATGCACACAAACGTTTCGATCAGTCAGAGCGGGAAGAACCTGTTCTGGGATCCGGCGGGCGAAGAGAAGATAAGCAGTTTCGCCTGGCAGTTTGTGGACCGGATTCTCACGCACGGTAACGATCTCTGCCTCTTGACCAATCCGAGCGTGAATGCGTTCCGCCGCCTTGATCCACATTTCGAAGCGCCTAATCAGATTAAGGCTTCCCCCATAGATCGCGGTGCGATGATCCGCATTCCGATCGGCAACGAGCGAAGCGCCCGTGTGGAAGTGCGTTCGGTTTCGCCGGATGCAAATCCGTATATGGCGCTGTACTCAATCTTCCGGACCGGCGTCGAAGGAAACATCGCGCAGATGAAGGATCTCCGCAACGCGGCCCGGTACTTGCCCGACAATATCTACGATGCGCTCAAGGACTTCCGCACGGCGGAGTGGACCACGAAACTTCTCGGGGCAGACGTGAAGGCTCGCTACGCCGATCTGAAGCAGGCGTCCGCCGATCGCTGCCCACGGCTGCTGGGGACTATCGTCAAACCGCCCGAAGTCCAGTTCCATCACGAGATCTACAACCAGTTCTTGTGGAACTTGTTCTAGAGTAGTGCGTCCGAGTCGCGCGATGTGGCGCACGTACTCTTACGTGCCGTGTCGAGACTCTTCTCGACACCTCCCTTCGGGTGAAAACAAACGCCAAGTGCCGGCACGCGCCACAACGACGGCGCAATGTTCGAGTCGCGTGCGCACTACACTGGATCGGTTTCCTTGATCCGTTTCAAGGAAACCACCGGCCGCATGACGGCTTCGGCCGGCGGCCATCCGCTACTCGATCCCAAACCGCTTGATGTCCTCGGGGCCGGATTCGAGCTTAATCGGTCCTTCACCCTGCACCAGCTTCCGAATCTGCTCCACCACGTCGGGATTGGCGAGCGTGGAAACGTCTCCGGTATCCATGTTGTTCGAGATCGCCGCGAGCACACGGCGCATGATCTTACCCGAGCGGGTCTTCGGCATATCGGGAACGATATGCACCTTCCGCGGCCGGGCAATCTTGCTGATCTGCGTCTCCAGGGCCGCCCGCACATGATCCTCGATGACGCCGCCGGAATGAGAGACGCCGGGCTTTAGCGCAACGTACACTTCAGGAACGCGGCCTTTCACGTCGTCCACCACCGGCACGACCGCAGCCTCGGCAATCTCGCTCAAGGACAGGCACGTGGACTCCAGTTCCTTGGCTCCCAACCGATGGCCGGCAACATTGATAACGTCGTCCACACGCCCGAGAATGCGGTAATAGCCGTCCTCGGCGAGCAGCGCCGCGTCGCCGGCGAAGTAGGGCCAATCCCGCCAATCCTTGCTCTTCGGATCCTTACAATACTTCTGGTAATACTGTTTCACGAAGCGGTCGCGGTCGCCCCAGATGGTTTGCATGATGCCCGGCCACGGGTTCCGGATGCACAGATTCCCAGCGTGGTTCGACCCGGCCTTGATTTCACGATCCATCTCATCGAGAACCACCGGGTAAATGCCTGGCAGGCCGGGTCCGGCGCTCCCTGGTTTCATTGGATCGAGCGCAGGCTTGGTCGACAGCAGCGCCCCTCCCGTCTCCGTTTGCCACCAGGTATCCACGATGACGGCCTCGCCCTTTCCGGCCACATCGTAGAACCACTTCCATACGTCGGGCTCGATCGGCTCGCCGACGGTGGTCATATGCTTGAAGTGGAAATTGTACTTCGCCGGTTCGTCGGGACCCGCTTTGCGCAGCATGCGCACAGCCGTCGGCGAAGTATGGAAGATGTTGACATTCAGCCTCTCCGCGATGCGCCACGGGCGGCCGGCATCCGGATAGTTGGGTACACCTTCGAATAGAACGCTGGTGGCGGCCAGGGCCAAAGGCCCGTAAACGATGTAGGAATGTCCGGTGATCCAGCCAATGTCGGCCATGCACCAATAAACGTCGGTTGGATGGATGTCCTGGACCAGCCGCGAAGTGCCCGCAGCGTAGGCCATGTACCCGCCGGTGCGGTGCTGGCAGCCCTTGGGTTTGCCGGTGCTCCCGCTGGTGTACATGAGGAAGAGCGGCGCTTCCGCCGGCATGGAAACCGGTTCCACGCGTCTTCCCGAGAAGTCGCGCAACACTTCGTCGGCGAAGAAGTCGCGGCCCTCGATCATGGGTTTCGCCGAAGCGTACCGGGCACGATCGCGCTTCCAGATCAGGACCTTGTCCACCGCCTGACCTTCCTTGTGGGCCGTCTCCACGGCGATATCGGCGGTACCCTTGTGATCGAATAGCTTTCCGCCGCGATAGTAGCTGTCGGCGGTGATTAACACGCGGCTCCCCGAATCGGCAATTCTCATGCCACAGGCCTCACCGCTGAACCCCCCGAAAACGACGGAATGGACCAGGCCCAGGCGCGCGCAGGCCAGCATGCTGACGGGCAGGTCGGCAATCATGGGCAGGTGAATGGTGACTCGGTCTCCCTTTTTCAGCCCGCAGAAATCGCGGAGCACGGCGGCGAACTCATTCACCCGGACATACAGTTCCTGATAAGTGATCGCTTCCGGCGTCTGGTCTTCCAATTCCGGAACAAAAATGAACGCAGCCTTGTTCTTGTGCTGGTCCAGGTGCCGGTCCACGCAGTTGTAGCAGGCGTTTAGCTCGCCGCCGACGAACCATTTCCAGAAAGGCGGATCGTTGGCATCGAGAGTCGTGTGCCAGTACTTATTCCAGGTCAGCAGATCGGCGTACTCGCGATAACACTCCGGAAAATTCTCCTCGGCGAACCGCTTCGTGATTTCGGGATCGGCCGAATAGGCTTGCCCGATGAACCTAGCGGACGGGTTGTAGCGCTCTTCTTCCCCAAGATGGACGGCGATCTCGGCCTCGCTGACCTCTTGGTTGCCTGGTTTCTTCGGACGGACATCAGCCATTACGGAGCCTCCCACTGCGGGTCACGCAGTCGTTCAAATGATGTGATGACGGAAAACGTGCGTGCGGATGTACTCCGTTATATCGTTTTTGGTGAACCGACCGCAACGCGATGCGGCGAAGTGGTTCGGCCGCCTGTTTCTAGAGGCGGATTACCAACGAGCCGCAGGCGAACAAAAGGCGTTACGGAGCCTTCGGCGCAGGTTCTTCGGGACGCTCCAGATCTTTGAGATCCAGCTTGTTTACGCCATCGATAATCTTGGCATAGGCTCGCGTGGTCGCCTCTAGTCCGGTCCATGGCACGGTGTCCGGCGTTTCGGCATCGGTGTGGAAGTACATGTTGAAGTCGCCTACATCCACGCCGGGCGCGAATCGAAAGAACGGACCCAGATCGCCCGGCGGTGGAGCTTTCTCCGGCTCGGCGTAGGTGGCGACGCCGAACTCGCGAAATGCCCTGGTGGCGATCGCTTCCAAGTTAGGCCGGCTGGGTCCGCCCGCGTACCACATCTGCGCGGTGTACGTGTTCGCTTTACGAATATCTTCCCAGTACAAATATGTTTGTAGAGTCGAGGTGTGCTCGGCGTTGATCACCAGCGCGGTCTTTGAAAAAACCTCTTTCCGATGTTCCAGAAGCCAGTTTCTACCCGCCCGCGCGTCGTTGTGATGCCCATCCAATCCCAGGAAAATGATAGTCCGGCGGCGCTGTGCTCGGGGGATCTTCGCGTAATACTCGGCCAGACCTATCATCGTCGCGACGCCCGAGGCGTTATCAGTCGAGGCGTCGAACCAGCCATCCCGATGGGCGGTGATGTAGATCTTTTCATCCGTTGCGCCGGGCAAGGTTCCCCAGACGAAGGCGGTCTTCATGTTGGGTACCCGCTGGACGTTCAGGCGGATCTTGACGTGCGGCGCTTGGCCGGGCGGAGCCTTTCCGATCATCTCCCGGACCGCGTAGCCGTCCTCCATGCCGAGCGCGAAAGTGGGGACATTATTTCCAGTCGGGTACAGCTCATTTCGCATGTTGCCCGGCAACGCGATCACATCGAAAATGGCGGCCGCTCCCTTGGCTTCAGCGCGTTTCAGGCCGCCCTCGAGCGTGAGCGTCTGCTCCATGGATCCGGGCAGCGGCACGCTGAACAGAAACACGGCCTTGCCACGCACATCGCGTCCCGCGAAATCCGCTTCGCTGCCGGTGCCGGCCCAGACTGCTTCAAGATCGACGCCCTCCGGCGGCGTACCCACGGATAAATATGCCGGCTGCGCCGATCCGTCGAGACGCAGCGTCTTGCCGCCGCCGGTCGCGGTGATTTCCCAGGACTGCGGCATCCACTGGGGCGTGAGATCGAAGGGCTGCAGGTGGACGTCCGACAGTCCGATCTGCTTGAACTTGTCCGCCAGCCATTGCGCGGCCTCCGCATCCGCCGAAGTCCCGATGATGCGTCCCCAGAACTGAGGGTGATCGTGATCGCGATAGCGCCGCGCGATCGCCGACTGGTCGACGACATACTCGTGGAGCCGGTGGCCATCGATCGAACCATAGGCCTGGTCCCCGGGCGGTAGCGGCCACCGGAGCAATGCATCCTCCAGCTTGTACGGAGCGGCGTCCGCGGGGACCACCCCGGCCATGGCGCCTGGCGCGGCAGGAGGGCGCGCCGGCTGCGCCGCTTCGGGCGGCCGCTGCACATCCTTGAGATCGAGCTTGTTCACATCGTCGATGATCTTGGCGTAGGCGCGCGTGGTCGCCTCCAGACCCGTCCAGGGAACCGTCTCGGGCGTTTCCTGATCGGTGTGGAAATACGTATTGAAGTCGCTGGTGGTAACCGACGGTACATAGCGGTACAGCGTGCTGATATCGCCCGGAAGCGCCGCCCGATCCGGTTCGGCGTAGGTCGCAACACCGAAATCGCGAAAGGCGTTCACCGCGATGTTCTGAAGCTGGGGCCGCGAGGGTCCGCCCGCGTACCAGAACTGCGCGGTGTAGGTGTTCGCCCAGCGGATACCTTCGGTGTAGAGGTAGGTCTGGAGCGTCGATGAGTGCTCGCTGTTGATCAGCAACGCGGTCTTGGCGAATAGCTGGTCCTTGCGCGCGATCAGGTCGTTCGAGCTCATGTTGGTGCTGTTATGGTGACCGGTCGCGCCCAGGAAGACGATCGTCCGGCGGCGCTGGGCTCTCGGCATCTTCGCGTAGTACTCCGCGAGGCCAATCATCGTGGCGACGCCTGATGCGTTGTCGGTCGCGGCGTCGAACCAGCCATCGCGGTGCGCCATCACGTAAATCGTCTCGTCCGTCGCGCCTGGCAGAGTGCCCCACACGGTCGACGTCTTCAGGCCCGGGAACCTTAGCGCGTACAGGCGAATCTTCACATGCGGCGCCTGGCCGGCCGGGGATTGCCCAATCAGATCCCGCATGGCGTAGCCGTCCCGCATACCCAGGGCGAACGTGGGAACATTCGTGCCCGTCGGATAGAGCTGGGTTCGCATGTTTCCAGGCTGAGCGATGATGAGGAAGATCGCCGCCGCGCCCTTCTGTTCGGCTCTCTTGGTCGCGCCTTCCGCATTTGCCATCGGGCGCGTGCCTCCCGGCAGGGGCATGCTGTAGATAAACGCCGCCTTGCCGCGGACGTCGCGCACCGCAAAATCGGCTTCGCTTCCGGTCCCAACGTACACCGCCTCCAGATCCAGCCCACTCGGTCCGGTCCACGGCGACTCATACGAGGGCTGCGCGGAGTCCAGGTGCATTGTTTTCCCGCTTCCACTCGCCCTGATTTTCCAGAATTGCGGTATCCACTGCGGCGGCAGGTCGAACGGCTGGAGATGCACGTCCGACAATCCGATCTGGCTGAACTTATCGGCCAGCCAGCGGGCCGACTCGGCGTCCGCGGGTGTGCCGATCACGCGGCCCCAAAATTGGGGATTCCCCTGGTCGCGGTAATGCCGCGATATGTTCGCCTGCTCGACGACGTACTGGAACAAGTGCCGCCCGTCGATCGCACCGTAGGCTTGCCCACCCGGCGGAAGAGGCCATCGGATGAAGGCGTCTTCCAACTTGTCGACAGCGGGCTCCGGAAGAATCGCGCCCGCCATCGCGTCGCGCAGACGTCCTGTACCGGAGCCGGCTGACTGGCCCCTGGCGATCCGGTCGCCGACGTTGAGCAGCGCGATCCCCGCCCCGGCAACCAACAGCATCAGCATGACTTTGCGCATATAATACCCGAGCTGTATGCTATCAACACCCGCCGATGGGAGGCAAGCTGCCGTTTTCGACCAGGTGTTGGATTTCAACGCCCGTGCTGGATCTGCTGGAGGACTTGCCGCACTGGCTCGAAGTCGGGCCGAAGCCGCAGAGCCGTTTCCAAATGGCGAATCGCCTCCGGCCCTCGGCCTGGCACCTTGAGCAACGCCATGCCCAGGTCGGTGTGCGCGTCCACCTGATTCGGATCGATTCGCAACGCCTTCTCATACTCGGCTATTGCATCCGGCATCCGTCCGGGAATCGACGAAAGTGCGAACCCCAGGTTGGTGTGGGCCTCGGCCGAGGCGGGATCGAGGCGCATGGCCTCCTGGAACTCAGCCACGGCATCAGGCATCCTGCCCGGGACCTTCGCCAAGGCGACTCCCAAGTCGCTATGCGCCAGCACCGAATCCGGCTTGAGCCGAACCGCGGTTTCCAAATGGCCGAGAGCCTCCGGCAATCGACCCGGATTGCCGGAGAGCAGGTAGCCCAGGCTGCCTTGCGCTTCCGCGAAATCGGGCTTCAAGCGGACCGCAGTCTCAAACTGACCGATCGCTTCGGTGGTACGTCCGGGGATTTTCATGAGGGCATTCCCCAGATCGGCATGCGCTGGCGCCGAATCCGGCTTCAGCCGCACGGCAGTTTCCAGATGAACGAGCGCCTCCTGCAATCGCCCCGGGCTGGCGGCGAGTAGAGAGCCCAGGCTGGCCTGCGCTTCCGCGAAGTCGGGCCTTAGCCGGAGCGCCGTCTCGAAGTGGGCGATCGCTTCGGGTATTCGTCCCGGAACTTTCATCAGAGCGTTCCCCAGGTTGGTTTGCGCTTCCGGCGAATTCGGCAGGAGCTGGACCGCCGTTTCCAGATGACCGATCGCCTCGGGCAATCGTCCCGGTATCGCCGAGAGAGCCAGCCCCAAGGCATTGTGCGCTTCCCCGGAATCCGGCTTCAACCGGACCGCTTCTTCCAACTGCAAAATCGCGTCGGACGATCGCCGCGGCAGCTTCAGAAGCTCGACTCCCAAATTCGTGCGCGCCATCCAGGAGGAAGGATTACGGTCAAGCGTCGCTTTATAGAGCGTTTCGAAATCCCGATAGTCGCCGCTCTGGTTCCAGGTGAGCGCGCCGAGAGCCGCCAGCAGAACACCCGTGAGCGCAGGGAAAAAGGGGACAGACCCGATGACGGGCCGCGGCTTCTCTGTCTCGAGACGCGTCAGAACCACTGCAACGGGAACGATGATTCCCAAACTCGCCAGGTACTGAAAGTGATTCGCGACGTAGGAATAGCGAAATGGATAGACGTTAAAAAATCCAAGGACGGGAAATAGCGTGCCCGCGAAGAATAGAAACCCGGCAAGGGGACCTCGGCTCCACTTCGTCACCAGCCACAGCGCTCCGATGACCGCCAGAACTCCGAGCGGAAATAGATACTGCCACCAGATGGACGCGTCTATGCTCCAGTGCGGGTAGATAAAGATCAGGTGGACCGGGAGCAGGATCTTGCCGAGATAAAACCAGATCGCGCGGCCCGCCACCAGGAAACGCTGCGCCATGCTCAGCGTGAACTCCGCGCCCTGCGCTTGAATGAGCGTTCGCTCTACCCACGCCGTAAACAGTCCCGCGCCCGCGCCCACCGCAAACCAAGGCAGCAGCAGCTGCACGTCCCGCTTCCAGCCGAGCCGCCCTCGTTGCCACCACAGGATCACTAGAAGCGCCGGGGGCAGCATTGCCGTCACGGTCTTGCTTAGCAGAGCCAGCACGAATAGACCCGACGCCAGAAAGTATCGGGACCGGAGCCGGGTCCGGTCGAAACTTAAATAGACCAACGCCGACGCCAGGTAGAACATCGCCGACAGCGTACTCTTCTGCTCTGAGATCCAGGCCACGGCTTCCACGCATGCCGGATGCAGGGCAAAAATGAACCCCGCGAGCCACGCTCCGGGCAAGGAAAGCCGTCGAACGATCATCACCACCAGCAGCGCCGAGACGATATGGAGCGCGAGGTTCGTCAGGTGGTAGCCTACGACCGCATCGCCCCATAGCTGGTGCTCTAACCAAAACGCGCTGTGAAGGAGGGGATAGTATTGCTGGGTGGCGCCCAAATCAAACCAAATCCGCCAAAGGCCATGCAGCGATTGCATATCCAGCCGGGTGATGTGGGACGTGTCGTCCCAGACCATGCCACCGCTGAGCGCCGGCAAATAGGCGGCGAGTGCGGCGGCGAGGAGCAGCGCGGCCATCATGAGATCGCGGGAGCTGAGCCTCGGCAGAATTGATTCAGGCGCGATCCGGCCCGAGGTAGCCCGGCCGCCGGCCTCCCGCGAAGGAGCGGGCGTATTCGCCGACCCTGCCTTCCCTGAAACTTGTTTCGCTGTGGAGGAATCGGCCTTTCGACCGCGACGAGAACTCACTCTACCTCACCATCCGTTCTCCATTTTAGTCGACGTGTGCGGAAATCATCACTTGAGAGATGTTCGTTCAGCGCGGCACATAAGATATTGGCCGCAGATGAACACCGATGAACGCGGATTCGAATTGCTCACGGAGCAGGTACTTGGAGCCGTGTTTGATATGTCCAACACGCTGGGCGCGGGATTCCTCGAAAAGGTCTACGAGCGCGCGTTGCTCACGGAACTCCGCCTTCGTGGCATCCGAGCTACCTCCCAAGCCTCATTTGCAGTAACCTACAAAGGCCACCCTGTCGGCGAATACTTCGCGGATATCCTCGTCGAAGACGTCCTGGTGGTAGAGCTGAAATGCGTGGAGCGCCTTGTCAACGAGCACGCCGCGCAATGTCTCAACTATCTGCGAGCCTCCGGCCGGACCCTTTGCCTTCTAGTCAATTTCCAAAGGCCCAAGGTCGAGTGGAAGCGCATCGTCTATGGGTTTCAGACGCCCGTGCCGTTCGAAGCATCGGCTGCGGCGGAATAGACATCATTTCGCTAATCTGCGTTTATCCGTGTTCATCTGCGGCCAATATCTTATTCGAATCCGCGTTCATCCGTGTTCATCTGCGGCCAACATCTTCTGTGCCGCGCTGAACTAATACCTCTGAGAACGGAATTATGGGGTCCTCAAAAACAAAACCAGGAGCCCCTTATCGGAGCTCCTGGCCGTTACTACAGTGTTTGTGTTACAGGCTTACCACTTGATCTGGATACCGAGCTGAATGGCTCTCGGAATGTTGGCCTGATAGGTGAGCGTTCCGAAAGTGGAGAGGTTGCTCAAGCTGTTAATCGGATTCGCGAACAGCGGAGTATTGAAGGCGTTGAGCGCCTCCGCACGAAACTGCGCGCCGTAGCGTTCCTTGATGGTAACCGTCTTGAACAGGGAGATGTCCCAGTTGGCCTGCCCAGGTCCAAGATAGTTGATGTTGCGCCCGACGTTCCCAAAGGTATCGTTAGGCGCAATGGAGAAGGCGGATGCGACGACGTAGTTATTGATGCACGCCTCCGGACTGCCGCCGCTGCAAACGGGGGAAGTGCCAGTCGCATTCGGACGCTGCGCCGATCCATTGACGTTGGAGTTCCCGTTGCTCTGGATGACCATAATCGGGAAGCCGTTCTGAATCACGGCCGTGCCGTTGATTGCCCAGCCGCCAACCGCGTAATCCAGGGCTTTGTTGTTGTTCACCCAGGGCTTCCCTTTTCCAACCGGCAACTGATAGGTCCACCCCAGGGTGAACTTGAGCGGGGTGTTCGCCGCGGCCAGCGCCCATTCGCAGGTTACGCAGTAAGCGTTTTGAATGCCGCCGTTAGAACCGCTAAACGTATTGAGCGCGTTGCTGCCCCCGGAGGCGTACTCGTCGTCCTCGCTCCTGGACCATGTGAAGGTGCTCAGGAAGGTCAACCCATGGCTAAATCTCTTTTGGGCTTTGAACACCATGGAGTCGTATCTGGACTTGCCGTTGGTCGTGTTCATGGTGAGGGTCGTGTACTCGGGGAACGGCAGGAGTAATTGAGCCTTCGAGACGGTGGCCGTTCCGATGGTTCCGGCGGCTCCGGGCGCCCCGAAGAATGGATTCGGGACTTTCGCGTTGAGCTGCGCTGTCGTGTACTGCGCCATGATGCCCGGCGGCAGTTGGTTAATCGGAAGAGTACCGGTTCCGGTCGGGTTGGAAGTCAGCCCATTCGCCCTGGATCCGATGTAGCCGACTTCGAGCGCGATACCGCCGTAAACTTCACGCTGGACGTCGAACGAGTATTGGTACACCGTGCCGCCGCCGGCCTTATGCGGATCGAGGAAACTGAAGCTGTTTCCAAGGGCCGTCGCCGCGCCCAACGCGGTGCCCACCGGTTGAGGAAGGCCCGTCGCGAATGGATTGTAAAGGTTGTTGGCGGGTGTCTGGCCGCCGTCGGTGCTGGCTACATACCCATTGGTCTGGGTAAAACCGGGAGCCGAGTCGTTATAGGCAAACGCGGTGGGAGCGTAGAAAATCCCAATTCCGCCGCGCAGGGTGGTCTTCGAATCCAACTGATACGCTGCTCCGACGCGCGGACCGAATTTGGTCTTGGACGGACTGCAGCAGGTGGTCGGATTTCCGTTAATGCCCGCGAATCCGATCACGCCGTAAGGAATCACGGACGCGCCGGTTTCGCCGGCTACGATCGGGTTCACCGTGCCCGTATTGAAGTTGGTGGCCATGCGGTTCTGAACTTCCGCTTCACCGGTTTCGTATTCATACCGGACGCCGACGTTCACCGTCAGCTTGGAGTTCACGCGAATATCGTCCT